>Ga0307478_10000028_pt1 | contig 210914 bp, 167 predicted proteins | sample atmos_gasesECM4C_2_FD_203713 | JGI IMG/M metagenome (GOLD analysis project Ga0307478, IMG submission 203713) | Hardwood forest soil microbial communities from Morgan-Monroe State Forest, Indiana, United States - atmos_gasesECM4C_05 | ecosystem: Environmental > Terrestrial > Soil > Temperate...
GTGCGGGGAGCCAACGCCATCCTGGCGCTGCGCTGCTCTCATCTCAATGGACGCTTTGAGGACTATTGGGACGAGCGCCGCGAGGCTCGCGCCGCATGATATCCACTTCTATGTCTCACACCCCCCTAATCTTTCTGATCGGCGAAACGGCTTTTTCAGGATTCGACAGGGAGTCGCCCCAGTCCGGATTGACACTGGAAACGACCGCACGCGTTGGATTCCCGATGGGTCGTTTCTGTATCAATTCGTTTCTGTATCAATTCAAGGTTGGCCAGTAAACCCTCGTCAGCCTTACAAAGTGGCGTCCAGGGTGGGGGTACTTGCTAGGTAGTCCTAAGCCTTGCGATTGCTCGGTTTAAGAATTGCATCGACAGCCTCTTCCTCGCCGAAATCGTCTAGTGTCTTGCTCTTGGCGGTCAGTCAGCTAGCTTCGCGAAGAGCTGAATACATCGTCGCCCTATCCGGATGGGAGAAAGCGCCACGTACATCCTAGTTACGCAGCGCGGTTGAATCGCGTAATTATTTTCCCGCTGCCTGTCGATTGACCGCACCACTCATAGCCGCGGCTTCACCCAAGCTGAAGTAAAATACCGCTCCCTTGTTGATCTCCGCTTCGGCCCAGACGCGTCCACCGTGCTTCCGGATGATGCGCTGCACCGTTGCGAGCCCCACACCAGTGCCTTCAAACTCTTGGTCGCTATGAAGCCGCTGAAATGTTCCAAAAAGCTTGTCGGAATATTTCGGATTGAATCCAGCGCCGTTGTCCCGAACGAAAAGCACGAGTTGACCCTCGGCTGTTGACTGGTCGATCTCAATGACGGCTCGCTCGCGACGGCGGGTATATTTGACAGCATTGGAAAGAAGGTTCGCGAACACTTGCTGGATCAGTCCGGGATCGCAATTGACAGAAGGCAGCGATCCGATCCGCCAGTCAATCTTGCGGTCGGCGGTTTCAGGTTCGAGGTCGCGCATAACGTTCTCTACCAGCAAATTCAAGGACGTCATCTGCAGAGCCATGCTGCGACGGTCCAGCCGGGCCAGATTGAGCAGATCGTCGATCATCCGGGCCATTTTCTGGGTACCTTCCTGAATACGTTTCAGCTGGCGTTGAGCCTCGGGCTGCAATTGAGAGCTATGTTCCTCGATCAAAGTGCCGGCAAATCCACTGATATGGCGCAGCGGCGCTCGGAGGTCGTGAGAGACTGAGTAGGAGAAAGCTTCCAGTTCGTGATTTGCAGTTGCAAGCTGTGCAGTACGTTCCGCTACGCGACGTTCCAGGTCTTCATTCAGTGTCTTGACTTGTTCTTCAGCCCGGTTGCGCTCGACCAGTTCAATCTGCAGTTGTTCGTTGGTTTGGGCCAGTTCAGCGGTGCGCTCGGCTACCCTTACCTCCAGAGTCTCTTTCGCTCGCTGGAGTTCTCGTTGTTTGATCTCGAGCTCTTCATTGATCTGGACGGCACCCTCGTAGGTCGAGATCAGCAAGTCCAGAATCTGTTGTTTTTCCGCAGTGATGAAATGCGATTGCCCGCCAAATTGGAGTTGTACGCCAACCTGCAACCGTTCCGTCTTTCTTAGTTGCACGTTCGTCAAGATGTATTCGACGCGGGAAAGCAAGTATTTGTCGTCGTAGGGTTTTCGGATGAAACTGTCCGCACTACATTCCAAACCCTTGACAATGTCCTGCGGCCTGGAAAGAGACGTTAGTAGGACAACGGGAACGTCCTTGAGGGTTGGCAAAGACTTGATCTCCTTGCACAGCGTATAACCGTCCATCTCGGGCATCACCACATCCGTGATGATCATCGCAGGCTTGCTTCGGAGTGCCGCCGCGAGCGCTTGCTTACCGTCTCTGGCAACGGTGACGGTATAGCCGCGAGCGCTCAAGTAATGCGTCAACTGCTCGGCCTGAGTTTGGCTGTCCTCTGCGATAAGTATCTCGACGCCGTTGAAGAAATTCTCCTTGCTCGGGCCCATAGGTCCCCTGACTCTTTTCTTAGGCCCCGGAAAGATCGCGTCCGGGAAAAACACCGTTGATCTCTGAGGCGCCTTGTCTGTTTACATTTGCCCGGTCGTGATTGCCGACCGTGTTGCCGGCGAGACTTGTCAACGCCATGCGAATCTTTTCCGGGGGCAGAACATAGGTTGCGCCACCCAGTCTGATTGCTTCACCTGGCATTCCATGCACCACCGATGTCTCCCGGTCCTGGGCGATGGTCACCGCGCCCTGTTCCTTCATCAACTTCAGCTCCCACGCGCCGTCTTTTCCCATTCCCGTGAGCAATACTCCGACGGCGCTCGCGCCATACGCTTTCGCAACCGAGCGAAACAGACAAGCGACAGATGGCCGGAGTCCGTTCTCGGGCTCGTCTGATCTGAGTTGCACGTGGCCATCTGCCCCAACCGCCATGTGCAATCCGTCGGGAGCCACGTACACGTGTCCGGGCAGAACGGATTGGCCGTGCGTGGGTATATGAACGGACAGACTTGACGATTGCGCCAACCACTCCACAAAACCTTGCGTGAAACCCGCCGCAATGTGCTGCACAATCAAAACCGGAATAGGAAAATTCCTGGGCAACGCCGCCAGAATGGTTTGCAGCACCGGCGGCCCGCCGGTTGAGGCTCCAATGGCTACGATCCTGGGTTGCGATTGATGTGTCTGGAGTCGGATTTCCTTACTGAGCACGGTCTCCGGCACAACTTCTGCTGGTCGACAATGCGGCCACCGCCTCACAACCTTCACTTCGGACATCAGTTTTACGGTGCGGACTAACTCCGCCGTACTCTGTTGGTGGTCTGGATGACCCGCACCCCAGGGCTTTTGCAACACCGCAAGCGCGCCGGACTGGATCGCCCGAAAGGCCTTGGCCGTATCCGTAGTGTCAGCCGCGCCACTCACGATGACAATTGGCGTGGGATAGGTTTCCATGATCCGGCGGGTTGCATCGAAGCCGTTCATCCTTGGCATGTGGATATCCATCGTGATGATGTCGGGTCTGAAGCGTTCAACCGCTTCGAGCGCTTCCTCTCCCGTCTCCGCCGTCGCCACAACCTCGATTGCAGGATCCGAGCAAAGAATCTGAAGCAGAAACTCGCGTACCGTTGGCGAATCTTCGACGACCAGGACTCGAATCATTCCTCGCTCCCCACCATTTAGATCAACCTGCGAACGACTTCCAACAGGTTGCCTTGATCAAAACTGCTCTTCACGATGTACGCGCTGGCCCCGACATCGACCCCGTGTTCCCGGTCTTGGCGAGAGTCCAACGCCGTGACCAGCACCACGGGCAACTGGGCGAGCCTTTTGTCAGCCCGGATTCTCACGGTCAGATCAAAGCCACTCATCCTGGGCATCTCAACATCCGACACCACTAAGTCAAAGGCCTCAGTCGCCAGCACGGCCAAAGCCTCAGCCCCGTCGATCGCTGTTTTCACGTTGTAGCCGGCATATTCAAGGATGTTCTTCAGCAGTGTCCGTGAAGTGATCGAGTCTTCCGCCACGAGGATGGACTTAGGAGCTTCCTCGGTCTCACGGGCTGCACTTACAGGTGCGACTTTGACTGCGGAATGCATCAAATCCGCGACGTTGAGCACAGGTACCACCTTGCCGGTTCCAAGGACCGTAGCGCCAGCAATATTGCGCACGCGCGGCAGCTGCTTCCCCAGGCTCTTCACCAGGACCTCTTGCTCGTCGAGAATCTCGTCGACGAAGAATCCAATTTGCTCACCCGCCCAGGCAAGAACAAGCACGGGTACCTTGCGTTTCGGATCGACGTCTGTGCTTGTCTGAGTAATTTCCAAGACATCACTCAAGCGAACGACTGAAGCGGTGCGGCCGTTGATCTGAATGGTCTCCCGGTTTTCCACGCTCTTGACTTGGTCGCGACTCACCCGAAGAACGCTGAGTACGTGGCGAGTCGGAAGCACAAACAACCTCTCCCCCACACGAACCAGGATGCCTCGAAATCGGGCGAGGGTAAGCGGCAGAATTAGGCGAAACGTCGTGCCGACTCCGAGTTGAGTTTCAACCGAAACCGCTCCGCCCACCCTTTCTGCTTTTTCGCGCACAATCGCCAGCCCAAGACCGCGACCGGAGATTTCGGTGATCATCGGACTCGTGGAGACTCCGGACTTGAAGATGAGGCGCGCGGTTTGGTCTTCGTCCATTTCCTGACCGTCGGGTTGAGAGACAAGACCCAGCTTTATCGACGCCGCCAGCACCTTCTGAACATCAATGCCTGCGCCGTCGTCCGAAACGACGATCTCAACCTTGTCGGCGCTTTTGGGGAAGATGGCGATGCGGATGGTTCCCCGCGGCGGTTTCCCTCTTTCTTCCCGATGCTTTGGGGTCTCGATACCGTGATCGACGCAATTTCGTGCCAGGTGAATGAGAGGGTCTTTCATTTCCTCCAGGATCCGCCGGTCGGTTTCGATCTCGCCTCCCACAATGGTCAGTTCCACGTCCTTACCGCAGTCCCGGCTGAGATCACGCACCAGCTTAGGAAAAAATTCTAGCAGGGCGGAAAATGGAAGCATCGACACCCGTTTCACATCTTCCACAAGGTCGTCCACTCGTCGGTCGAGCGCCCGTCGGTCGTATTCAAGATGCTTTGTCAGCGCCGCAACCTTGTGCTTGACTGAGTTTAAGGCCGTCTCATTCCGCTCCAGATAGGCCGTGACCTTCACGATCCGGGACCGGGTAGCCGCATGTCCGTTTGACAACGGGCTACGTCCATTGGACCGATGTTCCCCACCAACTAAGGATGGCAGGGCACGCGCGTGAGGCCGTATCGCTCTCCATTCCGTTTCGCACGAAGCTATTGCCTGACTGATTTCACGTAACTCCGTGACCCGCTGGGCGGCTGTCGCCTTGGCCGGAATCAATTCTTCGGCTTGGCGAAGAAGCGCGTCGAGCTTGCCTGCCGGAACCCGCAGGGTCTCAGACAATCCCTGCCTCTGGTCTCCAAACAGACCCGGCTCAGGAGCGTTCTCGGGATGAGAAACGGTCGAGGTGCGGGAACTGGCACTTTCCGCGGACTGCAATGCCTGTGGCCTCGCTTGGGGCATGACAGCACTATTAGGGGCACTGGGAGTTCCCGACCGCTGAAGTGGGTCGGACGCAGCGATCCGAGAGGTTTCAGTGCTCTCGGCGGAAAGCAGCAGGCCCAGGTTGTCCACCACTTGATGAAGCTGATCAAAGAGCTCTGGTGAGAGTGCAATTTCTTTGGCTTTAAGCCGCGCAAACAGGCCCTCCAGAGATTGGCAGGCGCCTTCGATTGTGACCAGATTGACGGCGCGCGCCGCGCCCTTCAGGCTGTGTGCTTCCCGGAATAGGCTCTCGCCGATTTCCATTTGTTGTTCAGGCGAAGACGCTCTCTCCAGTTCGACCAAGCCTGAAGAAATGGCAGTAACGTGTTCCTCCGCCTCGACCCGAAAGGTCGCGAGAAGTCTTTTGAGAAGCTCTTTGTCTCTGTCTTTAGGTCCCATTTCTCTCAGGAGGCAGCGGCTGCCATGCTCCGATCTTTTACCTTGACCTTATAGAGGGCCACGAGTTCCTCCAGTTTTCGCCCCAGTTCTCCAATATTCCTCGCCGCCGTTTCCGTCTGTCTCGTGCTGGCCACGTTTTGCGTGCTCGCCATCTTGATGTTCTCCATCGCCTGCACCACCTGGTCCATGCCCGCCATCTGCTGCTGGCTTGATGCGGCAATCTGAGTGGCGGCTTGGGCCGCATCCGCGATGCTCTCGCCAAGTTTCTGCACCGACTCTCCCGCCTGAACCGACTGCTTTACGCCGGCTTCCACTGCTTTGCTGCCTTGCTCGGTCACCATCACGGCAGCGTTGGTCGCTTTTTGAATATCGCTCAGGATGCTTCGGACCTGCACCGTCGCTTGTTTTGATTGCTCCGCCAGATTCCGCACTTCTTGCGCAACCACGGCGAAGCCTTTGCCCTGTTCGCCCGCCTTCGCCGCTTCGATCGAAGCATTCACTGCGAGCAGGTTCGATTGTTCGGCGAGGTCGTTGACGGTCAGCATGATTTCCCCAATAGCCTGCCCCTGCTCGCTCAGTCGGACAATGCTTTCGGCGATGGATTCCATCTGCTCCCGGATTTGTTTCATCGCGTCGATCGATTCCGCAGCCGACTTCTTCCCGTTCTCAGAGATCTGCGTTGCACGCTGGGCGCTTTCCGACACATATTTGGCTTTTTGGGTCGCGAGTTGCGCCGTCTGTTTCACCTCCTCAACCGTCGTAGTCGTCTCGGCGACCGCGGTCGCGGTTTCGGTCGCAGCGGAAGCCACCTGCGTGGTCGTGGCAACAATCTGCTGAGCCGAGGAAGAGAGAACGCCGATCGACTCCTGCATCTCTCCAGTAATTCGCCGGAGCTTCTCCACCATGATTGCGAAAGCTTTGCCCAGCGCATCTTTGTCCGACTTGGGTTTCACCTCGACCGTCAGATCCCCGTCGGAGATTTGCTCAGCCACTCTGGCCATCTGCCCGAGCGAATTCGTCATCTCCGTGAAAGTCGTGGCCAGGATGCCGACCTCATCTCGCCGGCCATTGGAGGTCACGCCGCCCGACAAGTCTCCGGAGGCGATCTTCTGTGCAGCGGCCGAAAGCTGGCCGAGCGGTACTGCAATATTCCGTGTCAGTAACACGCCGACCAGACTCAAAAGAACGAACGCGCACAGGCTCCCCAGAACGATGGTCATCTCGGTCCGGTGCGCGCGGTCTTTCTCTTCGGCGGACCGCTTGGCCAATAATCCCGTCTCTTCTTCCTGCATCTCGCCAACCAACTTCCGGATGGAATCCATTGCGTTCTTGCCTTTATCAGTAACGACCACTTGCTCGGCTGGTCCGAACCCTTTCGTTCTCCGTAGGTCGATGGTTTCTTGCAACTCCGAGAACTTGCTGGCAACCAGAGGCTCGATGGCGGTGAGCCGCTGCTGCTGGATAGGGTTGTCGGGAGTTAATTCCCGCAGGGACTTCAGTTTTTGGTCGACCACCTCACGCGCCCCCTGATACGGTTCAAGATAGCGGGCTTCGCCAGTGATGACGTAGCCGCGTTGTCCCGTCTCCGCATCCTTCATTCCGGACAACAAGTCGTCGAGTCCATTGAGTACCTCATGGGTGTGCCCGACCCACTCGGCGGAGTCGATAAGCTTGGCTGTGCTGTTATACGAAACCGCGCCGACAACCATGAGCGCCACCAGGGCGAGCCCGAAGCTACTCCCAATCTTGCTTCCGATCGACCACTTCATTGCGGTTCTCCCTTTCACACCTTTGACGCTCAAGTCGCGACACTCACCACTTCGTTCACCAGGATTTTCTCGTCCGATAGTATTTTCTCCACATCGAGGACCACCATCGGGTCCTTCGTAATCCCCTTCAGGTACTCGGCGCGGATACCAGTCAGCGTCGGAAGAGCCGGCTGAAGTTCTTCGAGCGCGAGCGACCGCACGCCAAGAATGGCATCCGCGAGAATGCCCAGCTCCATGTGGTCGGAGTGGATAACAATGATCTTGTTCAGGTCGCTCAGACCTTTCTCCGGTAGATCAAAGAACTTCTTGATGTCGATGACAGAAAGAATTTGTCCGCGCACGTTGACCAGCCCTAGAACAAAAGCCGGAGTGCAAGGCAGGGGCGTGAATTCGCTGAGGGGATGGATGTCGCGAATATGACACGATTCAATGCCGTAGTGCTCAGGCCCCAGGACAAACTCAACAACTTCCAAAAGCAGGCGCGTAGGCGTTGCTTCTGCCATGCCACCCGCCGCCAGCAACCGGGCGCGCGCACGGAGAATTTTCCGCTTCTCTTCCGGGTCGGGAGTGAGTCTTCGCTCCAGAGCTCCGTGGGAGGCGTCCAGGCGGCGGTGCAGCTCAACCCAGTCAATCTCGTCCCTGTGTTCCACGCCGGGAGCGAGAGCGCTCCGCGATTTCGGCATTGTGTCTTCTCCGCGCATGGAATTACGGCCTGCTCCGCGCAAGATTTGCGGTCCGCCGCGGAACACGAATACGAGGTTGTCCAATCTGGGTCACCACGGTTTCTTGACCAGTGTGGAGGGCGATCATTTCTCTCAACCTGCCGGCAGAAAGGCCATCGGACTCCGGCACAACGTCCTCCGGACCATATCGCGCCAGGAGCAACAGAACATTTGCGAAGTGCTTTTCGGATTCCTTTAGCTTTCTTTGCTTCAATGCCAGACTTCCCAGGGCAAAATGACCCAACGTAAACTCAGGTTCCGCATAAACGGTTTGGTTGAAAGCGAGGAGCGCCTCTGGTAGGGAGCCTTGCTCCTGCAAAATTGTTGCCCTCAGATAGTAGGCACGAGCGGCCATCTTGTCGGCCGCGATTGCCTTGTCGCACAAGACGAGCGCTGCGGCCAGTTTTCCCTGGTTGGCGTAAGCACGCGCTAGCAGAAGCATTGCTGACGCTTGAGTCCCGTCGTCGGACAAGAGCGCGCAGATCACCCGTTCCACTTCCTCGTAGCGCCCCTGTTCATAAAGCGCCAAGGCTTGCTCGTAGGAGACCGCCGGCGGCGCCGTATTTTGCTGACGCGCTTCGCCGCATGAATCCTCGTGGATCGTCGGTTGGGATAAGGTTCGCGTGGGCTCAAGAGCCTCGAAGATCCGCTCAGGGTGAACGTTTGACCGGGCCGCGGCATACCCAGGCAGGGTAAGCGTCGTTGGTAGGCGTGTGGCTGACTTTCTATAGAAGGTGACGTCGCCAAAACTGACAGTAGCGAACTCGGAGAACAGTTCCTGGGACGTTTCTGTGGAGCTCACAATCAGCCATCCATCCGCGGCCAAAGAGCGGTGGAGCTGCCGGACTACCTTCCTCATTCCTTCAGGAGTCAAATACATCAGCACATTCCGGCAGAAAATCACGTCGAGGCCGTTTGGGCTGTTTGAAACTGGAGGATAAGAGTCATCAACTAGGTTGAGCTGTGCGAAGGTCACCATCTTCTTGATCGTTGGGGTAATGGCCCAACGGTCTTCCCCGACCTTCTCAAAATATGTGCTCCGAACCCAGGGCGGAATCCCGCGGAAGGACCACTCCCCGTAGATTCCCGCGCACGCTTTCAGCAGAGACTTGGAATTCAGATCGGTCGCCAGTATCTCGCTGTTCCACTGGTGCAGGCTCGCCATCAATTTACTGAGCAGGATGGCGAGAGAATATGGTTCCTCCCCTGAGGCGCAACCTGCGCTCCAGATTCTGATTGTCTTACCCGATCCGGCGCGCGCCCGAATCAATTCCGGCATGATGTTTTTTTCAAAAACTTCGAGACTTCGCTTCTCCCGAAAAAAATACGTCTCGCCGACCGTCAAGCGGCTGGCCAACGCCTCCAGGTGCCTCTGAGTGAAGGCGGGTGACAACAGGCTCTGGACATAGCAGTCTAAGTCGTGCTGGAAACCACATTCTTGCGCCCCACCCCATACCGCGCGCTCAAGATCGAGCCAGCGCTCTTTCGGAAAGTGCAGTCCGAGATGGCGGGCCACGACGTCGCCGAGCTGCAAAAGCCGCTCGTCTGAGATCTTTTTCGTCATTTTCTTCCCACCGCCTGGGCCAGCGCGCCGTCCAGTTGCAGCGCTTCCTTTTTCGAGAGAAAACGGTCAAGGTCATGAATGAATAGAATTCCGCCTTCCGACCGGGTCATGCCTTCCACGTATTGCGCGCCGGGTACGAGCTCTTCCGCCTTTGTAACCTCTTCTGTCCTCCGTTCCACGACTCCGGTGACCGAGTTCACCACAAGAGCAACATTTCGAGCACCCGTCTCCGCCACGATGAGCTGGTCGTCTAAATTGGTTTCTGGTTCAGCCATGCCGAACCGTCTTCGCATACTCATGACGGGAATGATGGTCCCTTGCAAGTCGATCACTCCGAGCACAACCTTAGGCGCCTTCGGCAATGGAGTTACTTCCACCATGCGCACGACTCGCCGGACAGTTGCCAAGGGGAGGGCATACTGCTGCTCGCCGAGGATGAAAGCTACCAGTTGTTGATTCACCATGGCTGGGTCTTGCGCTTGCGCTCCCTTCCCATTGCTCCTGCCTAACTAGGAGGTGCGGATCAGGCAATGTCGGTTACGTGGTCGTCCTCATGAGGTCAAGGGAGAAAGGCAGAACAATTCCTAACCGTGAATTCCGTCCAATCTCGCGGCCACTAATGATTTAATCTGCAATTCGTCTACGATTCCACGCACGAACGGTCAAGACGTGTCCATTCGTATAGGCGGGAGTTCAAAACAAGGAAGAACCTCCCAAAACAGGAAATCCCCGATATCCAATCCTTAAACGGTTGCCAGATATCGTGTTCCGCGTAACGGAACCGCCCCGAGAGCGGCAGAGAGCGCAGGCGACCAGGGTTGTCTGCTCTCGTCGGTATAATTGTTCATCGCTCATGGACCGGGTGCTGTCCGCCATCCGCTGGTTGTTTGATTCGGAGCGTGGCGCGGTTGACCGCCTGACTCCACGCTGGCTTTTCTTGCGGGCGCTCGGCTGCATTTATTTTTCCGCCTTCTTCTCGCTGGTTTTTCAGATCCGCGGTCTCATTGGCCCGGATGGGATTCTGCCTGCGGACGAATATCTGCGGGCGGTAGCGCATTCCTTTGGCTATGGACGCGGAGTATGGTTCGCGCCGACTTTGCTTTGGTTTTCGAGCGGAGCCCATGCGCTAGCGGCCTTGTGCTGGCTCGGCATGATCGCGTCGGTGCTGTTGGTGCTGAATGTGTGGCCGCGCGGAACGCTTTTCATCTGCTTTGTTTGCTTTCTCTCATTTGTGAGTGCGGCGCAGGATTTTTCCGGCTACCAGTCAGATGGCATGCTGCTCGAGGCTGGATTCATATCGTTCTTCTTCGCTCCTTCCGGATTCCGCCCTGGCCTCGGGGGCGCGTCGCCCCCGTCGCGCGCCAGTTTGTTTCTTCTCCAATGGGAGTGGTTTCGCATCTACTTCGAATCCGGCGTAGCAAAGATTATTGGAGGAGACCCCGAGTGGCGTCACTTTACGGCCATGGACGAGTACTATCAGAACGGTCCGCTGCCCACGTGGATCGGCTGGTACGTGCAACATTTGCCGCATCGGTTCCATGCTTCGAGTGCCTTCGCCACGCTTGCACTGGAGTTGGGGTTGGTTTGGATGTTGTTTCTGCCGCGCCGCTGGCGCATCGTGTGTTTCTTTATTGTGACCCCGTGGGAGTTGGGAGTGATTCTCACTGCCAATTACACGTTTCTGAATTATCTGGTTCTGGCGTTGGGAGTACTCCTGTTGGATGATCGCTTTCTGCTGCTCTTTTTTCCGCGACGATGGAAAGGGTCTTTTGTTGCCGCCGCGAAAACGAGTGACGACAGTCGTCTGGCGGCTTCCGACACTGGTGAATCTCACGAGCAGCCAGCGGACAAACTAGGTCAAGGCCAAGCGGAAGATTGGAGAGCCTCGCTCCGGCGGCGCTTCAAAATCGTGAAGCTCTCTCTGGGCGCTTTCATTTTGTTATTGATTTTTTATGTCACGACGGCGGAGTTGCTCTGGATGTTCGCCGAACTTCCGTTGCCAACGGCGCCAGTGGCTGCCCTTGAGCCTTTTCGGATCGCCAATCGATATGGCCTGTTTGGAGTTATGACTCGCGGGCGATACGAGATCGAGTTCCAGGGGTCCGAGGATGGAAAAACCTGGGTGGCTTATCCATTCCGCTATAAACCGCAGGATCTCGGCAAGCCGCCCGGGCTCTACGCGCCGTATCAACCGCGATTCGATTGGAATCTTTGGTTTGCTTCGTTGGGCTCATGGCGAGACTACTCAATCGTGCCCAGAACTGAAGTGAAGTTGCTTTCTAATGACCCAGACGTTCTCAGCCTTTTTGAGGCAAATCCATTCTCACAGGCGCCGCCGCATCAAGTGCGAGCCGTGATTTGGCAGTATTGGTTTACAGCCATGTCAGAAAAGCGGACAAGCGGACTTTGGTGGCGCCGTGAATTTCTTGGGCTTTACGCGCCAACGATCGAGCGCCAGTCAGATGGCACGATCCGTGGCATAGAGTGGCCTGCCCCGGGAGCGCGCGAGTGATTGTGGGAACGCTTGGCGGGGGCGTCGCTTTGCTTAGCCGCGGTTCCACCTCGACAATGCCATCTTAGCCGCGTGATAGCCGCACATGCCGTGCACTCCGCCACCTGGTGGAGTGGACGCAGAGCAAATGTAAATATCGCGCGCCGATGTGGCGTAACGTCTCCACGTTGGTCGAAATAGAAACTGGCGGATGTCCATGGCGCCTCCCGCGATGTCGCCTCCCACGAGGTTCGCGTCCATGCTCTCAAGATCTGCGGGAGAAAAAGTACGGCGCGCCAAAATGCAGTCGCGGAAGCCGGGGGCGAAACGCTCGATTTGATCCTCCAGTTTCTCAAGCATGTTTACCGTAGATCCATGTGGCACATGGCAGTACGCCCACGCCGTGTGTTTACCAGCGGGAGCACGCGAGTTGTCGAAGAGACTAGGCTGGGCCAGCAGAACGAAAGGATGGTCGGTGTGCTTTCCATTCCGGACGGCTGCTTCTGAAGCAGCGATCTCGTCAAAGCTACCGCCGAGATGCACGGTCGCAGCTCGCGCGCAAGAGGCTGCCTTCCAGGGAATGGGTGCGCTCAGCGCATAATCCACTTTGAAGACTCCGGCTCCGTAGCGGTATCTCGCCAGTTGCTGCTGGTAGCTGTGCGAAAATCTTTGTCCGCCAATTTTGAGTAGTTGCTGCGGAGTCAGATCACAAAGAAGCAATTCATAATTCTTTAGTTCGTCCAACCTATCGACGGGCGACGAAGTAGTTACCTCGCATCCGAAGGTCGAGAGATAGCTGCATAATGAATTTGTGAGCGACTGTGCACCGCTGCGAGGAATTGGCCAGCCAACGGAGTGTACCGACACCGCCATCAGGATGCCAAAGGCCGCGCTCAGGGGTTCGTCGAGGCTGAGGAAAGAATGAGCCGCCAAGCCCGCGAACAGTGCACGCGTTCTTTGGTCACGAAACCGGCCGGCCACGGCCTGGGCTGACTGGATCGCCAGCATCCCGAAGCGGGCGATCAGCCACGGATGTCTCGGGAGATGGGACACCGGGCGCAGGATTTCCGGAGCAAGTTCACTCCAGTGTTCGACGAAGGGACGCATGAGACGTTCCCACGCTTCGCCGTCCAGTCCGAGCGAAGTTTTTGTTTCAGCGAGGTCACGCTCCAACATTACCGCCGCTCCGTCGTCGAGAGGGTGAGCCAGAGGAGCGGGCGAGTGAATCCATTCCAAGCCGTGGTCGATCAGAGGCAGCGAAGAGAAGAATGGCGACCCAGCCGCGAGCGGATATACGGCGGATCCGAAGTCATGTCGAAAGCCCGGCAAGGTCAACTCCAGCGTGCGAGCGGCGCCGCCCGGTGTCGACTGTGCTTCCAGCACCTCCACGTGGAATCCTGCCTCGGCTAGCACGATGGCCGCTGCCAATCCATTGGGACCGGCACCGATTACGCACGCCTTACCTATGTTCGTGGCCGCGTCCATGTGAACGGGATGGAAAACTTCTGGCCGCCTCTCAAGCGCGCCTGAAGGTAACGTATGTTTGTATAGAGCCTTTTCATCTCCCTCGCTACGTTGACGGACAAGATTTCCGTTACAACCACCGCAAGCGTGACAATCGCACGAAAAGACCGAGGCCGAGCGATTCAAACTCGCAATGGCCGGAATCGCTGGCCGCCGTCTTAGCTACGACGATCTCACTAGCAAGGAGTGAATCGCCACATCGCGAGACGACGGGGACGGGGAAGCCTCGAGCCTCGTCCTTGTCGGCCCTCTTGGTCTTGCGCCGCTGGCAGCCTGCTTTGGCTGCCTCAGTTCTTTGGGTTTGGGCGCACGAAACAATGTAGTCATCGTGCGCTCAGATTCGTCTCGAATCTCAACACCTTCACGGTATGCTTCACGGTTTGACCTTCGGGGGACACGTTTCGTCAGCAAACCGATAGTGTTTGATGTCCAGTATCGGGCCGATCTTGAACCGAGTCCCTATGCTCTCGGGGGTAGGTCCAATCGCTTCGATCATTGGCGATATGAATTCGTGTCCCGCAGCATCACGGACGGTGATTCTGTATTTATGTGGGTGCACCACTTCCTTTGGCGGTAGGCACGTTCCTGCAATCCAACCTCGTGCGACCGCTCCAGGTTCATAGTTTTTATTATCTATCTCCCGATCAAAGAACGCTCCATCAGCAAAATTGAAATGCCCTCCGTTTTCCTGAGAACCTATCAACATGAAATGGGTCCTCATGTCGAATGCCGCTATTTGTTGCCATCCATCGTCTGTTTCCAACTCCACCTTATACATTCCAATCATCGCAGAGATTGGCTGTAGATTTTTGACGCGTACCAAGATCAGTGCTCGTATCGGAGCGATATCGCTGTTCTGCTCCACCCACCCAAGTTGTCGGTTTTTCTCATCGTCGTAAGATGTTTGTCCCCATTCAATGGTGACAGCAAAGGTTTGAGGCCAGTACCTGTACGTAATGTAGGAAATAGGTCCCCAAATAAGACCCAAAATCAAAACTGCCCGAGGCAGTCTCCCAATCTCCCCAATCGCAGCCGGAGGCTTAAACCAACCAAAATAAAAAGCCGACATCGAAAAACATATCGCCGTCATTACGGCTAGTACTGTCAGCCTTGCTTCTTCGATTCCCGGAGATGCGACTATCCAATACACTCCACCCAATCCCGCACTTAAGAACACCCACGCAAATCCAGTCCTGTAGTCGGTCTTGGCCATACGCACCTCTGACGAGACCCGGAAAATAATCAAGTCATTGAATCAGCGAGGTTAATTACGACTCGACATGTGCGTCAAGTATACTCATACCCTGCTAACTCCATGATATTACGCAGGTTCTATGCGTTCGCCAAACCAACCTACCGTCGCGAAAATTTTCTTGATTGAAAAACTAAATTATTAGTTACTTTTCTTGGACGTGTGCGTCTAATCACGAAGAAGGAGATTTGGGTGCCTCCACGCCAATCGGTAACGCTGACGGAAGCAGAGCTTCGCATCATGAACGTGCTCTGGCAGCGCGGATCGGGAACTGTCCAGCAGATTCTCGACGATCTTCCTCCAAAGCTCGACCTCGCTTACAACTCGGTGCTGACCACCGTCCGAATTCTGGAGAAGAAAGGTTATGTCGGGCACAAGAAGGATGGTCGGGCACACGTGTATGTTCCTATCATTCAGCGGATGGATGCGACACGGAACGAGATCAGCAACCTTGTCGGCAGATTCTTCAAGAACTCTCACGAACAACTTGTGTTCAACATCCTTGAGGAGCGGGGTATCGATTCCACAGAATTAGATCGCTTGAGAGAGATGCTGGAGGTAAGCAAGACAATGCGAGGTGGTAAGAAATGACTCCCTCAGGGATCCAGCCGCTGGCTCAATTCGTCGCCGAACGCGCTCTGAACTCTATCGCCGGAGGATTGCTGATTGCGGCATTTGCGTGGCTGGTGCTGCGGGTTGTTGGAAGACAGAATTCGGGGACGCGATTCGCTTTATGGTTTTCAGCGCTCATCGCGATTGCGGTATTGCCGTTCGTGCCCGCGCCCGGTCATGCGGGAGGAATGGTGCACGCCATGCGTGCGGGAATAATGCTGCCGAGGTTTTGGGCGGTTGCGATCTTTGCAGCTTGGATTTTCTTTGCGGCATTGGCGGCAACGCGCATGTTCATAGGAGTGTGTAATGTGCGCCGTTTGCGCAGGAGCGGGGTAGCGATCGAGACCTCTACGCTGCATCCTGCGGTGGGCAAAATGCTAGACCAATGCCAGGCGATCAGGCCGGTGACCGTATGCACTTCGTCGATCGTGAGTGTGCCAACCGCCGTCGGATTCTTCAAGCCCGTGATCCTGATTCCGGAGTGGGTGCTACGGGAGCTTCCGGTGGAGGAACTGAGAATTATCCTGCTACACGAATTCACGCACCTTCGGCGATGGGATGATTGGACGAACCTGGCGCAAAAGATCGTTCGTACCGTGTTCTGCTTTCATCCAGCGGTGTGGTGGATCGAGAAACGACTGTCGCTCGAACGTGAGATGGCTTGCGACGACGCTGTGCTGGCGGAGACCGGGAATCCGCGCGCATATGCGGAGTGCCTGGTTTCTCTGGCGGAGAAGAGCTTTGTGCAGCGCAGCCTGGCGTTGGCGCAGGCCGCGATCAGCAGCGCATGCGAGACGTCGATCCGTCTGGCGCAAATTCTGGATGTGGAACGGCCGCAGGGCGCGCGTGTTTTCAAGCCGGTGCTGGGCTTGATGACAGTTATATCGGTTGTGTGCCTGGTCATGTTGCCGGATACCCCCAGGCTGATCGCATTCGAACAACAGCCGCAAAGCTTCGCCACAGCGAGCGAGAAGCTTCCGCGAGGGAGAGAGGTTGCCGCGATTCCAGTAGCCATGCGGACCGGTATCAGTTCGAAAGGCCAAACCGAAATCGGTAAAGTCGTCGTCACTCCGGCGGTGTATCGTCCCTCAAAGTCCACGCAGGGCGACTTCGGTCGGAACTTTTCTCAATCGTTGGGAGCGAAGCAGTCTCGGCTTCGACGCCCGGTTCTTGCGGCGTCAGCGGCAGCAAAGCAAGCTATTCCCCGGTCAGGGTTTCTGCTCGTGATGCAGACCACGGAGTTTGGCGGGCAGGGTTCGGCGGTGTTCAGTGTCAGCGTGTGGCGTGTGATCATTGTGCAGCCCCGGGGAAAACCAGTGCAGCCAGGAGTGGCCGCCAAGACGATCTAAAATTTTTTTTAGTTATCAACTAAATCATTAGTAGCTAGTGCAAAGGAGAATCAACGAACATGAGTACATGGATGGAAAGTCAGAAAACGAAACTAACCACGCGATTCATTGTTCCTGTGGTAGCGGTTTTAATGGCCGTGTCCATTGGAGCCTATGAATTCGCCAAACCAGCTCACGCGGCCGCGGCAGCACCAACTCCCGCGGCGGCTGCGCTGGATGACAACAGTGTGAATGCGCTGCTGTCGCTCGATCGTGCGATGGAAGCGCTGGCGGCGCGGGTTACACCTGCGATCGTGAATGTCACGGTCACTTCGAAAACCGATGCCAAAATGAGCGATGGAGATGGAGAAGATACACCAGACGCTCAACAGTTCGGTCAGCAGTTTGGCCAACAGGGACCCTTTGGGCAGTTCGGGCCGTTTGGGTTCAATATGCCGATGCAACCGCGGTCACAGATAGAACACGGTCTCGGCAGCGGCGTGATCATTTCTCCCGACGGATACATCGTCACCAACAATCACGTTGTGGATGGTGCCGTTGACATCAACGTCACTTTAACCGACCGGCGAGTCCTATCAGCGAAATTGGTGGGTGCTGATCCGCTGACCGATCTTGCCGTTATCAAAGTGAATGCATCGGACTTGCCCAGCGTGCCTTGGGGCGACTCAACTCAGTTGCGCTCGGGACAGACCGTGCTGGCTTTCGGCAATCCGTTTGGTTTCCGGTTCACGGTAACGCGTGGAATCGTGAGCGCTTTGAATCGGCCGAACCCTTCTGCCAGTGATCGCCGCAAGCCCGGCGAATTTATTCAGACGGATGCGGCTATCAACCCCGGCAACTCCGGCGGGCCTCTCGTAGATGCGCGCGGCGAAGTGGTTGGAATCAACACCTTTCTGATCTCTTCGAACGGACAATTCTCGGGCATGGGCTTCGCCATACCGACGCAGATCGTGCGGCCCACCGTGGAAACACTGATCAAATACGGTAAGGTCAGCCACGGATACATGGGAATCGGTATCAGTGACGTGACTCCGGAAAACTCGAAGTTCTTCGACCTAAAGAAGGCCGAAGGTGCGGTTGTAACTCAGGTTGAGCCGAACTCACCGGGAGCCAAGGCGGGTTTGAAAACCGGAGACGTAATCACTGCGCTCGATGGTCACACGGTCGGTGATGCTGGCGAACTTCAGGTCGCGGTGGGCCAGAAGCAGCCCGGCGCCACCATTAAGCTTGCAGTGATTCGGGACGGCAAGGACATTAATGTTCCCGTCACCCTTGCAGCCATGGGGAAAAAGAGTGGCGAAGAACAAGCTGCCAGCGATGAGCATGGCAAACCGCGCTGGGGGCTTGGTCTTGCTGACCTGACTCCGGATGTACGCGAACAACTTCAGGCTCCGAAAGACATTCACGGAGCGATCGTAGGAAACGTTCAGCCCGGCAGTCCGGCCGACAACGCAGGGCTCCAGCGAGGCGACGTGATTGTCGAAGTCAACCGGCATCCTGTGCAATCCGCGTCAGATGCCGCACAAGAGCTGGGCAAGATCGCAAAGGGACAGGACGCGCTGATTCTGGTTTGGTCCAACGGAGGCAACACGTTCCGCGTATTGCATCCGTCACAAGGCTAAGCTTCCACTGGGACAATTTTCCTCTGGTTGCGATTGCGCGCTGCACAACAAATAGTGCAGCGCGCATTTTTTGTGGGTGCAAGTGCAAGCCAGTGGTTTGGGTCCCTTCAAGCTCAACACTTTGCTCCGATGATTCCCAATGGTTTACAACTATTTGAACTGCTCTTGCGGAATCCGCGTGCAGGATTTGAGTTGAATGCCAGGAATACCGTCACCAATTCGAAGGGAAGCAATCGCAAGTTTCCGGCTGCGGCGCCACCACTTGTTGGACGATGCGCCTGCCGATGTGGTTACCATTTCCCGCGACATGTGCGGCGTGCAGGCGCAGGTCATGTCTGCGGCTTATCTTCAGCTCTGGACGCGCAATCATGCCATCACCCGTGCACAGGTTGAAACGGAGCTGTGGAAGAGCCGCACTCTGGTAAAAACTTCGCTCATGCGCCAGACTCTGCATCTCATTCCGACCGACGAATTCGCGCTCTATATAGCTGCCCTCAAACCGAGCCGCGTGGCTCAGGCTCTGCGAGTGATGGCCAGATGCGGAATTGAGCGCGAGGAAGCCGAGGCCGTTACTCCGTTAATCATGGACGCATTGTCCGCAGGGCCACTCCGCAGAGCTGCCATCAACGCAGTGGTTCGACCTAAAGTCAGCAAGCGAGTCCGCAGCTGGATGGGAAAGGTTTGGAGCATTGTTCGCTTGCCGGTAGCCGCCGGACTGGTGTGCTACGGCGCCGGCGAGAACAACGACGTCAGTTTTATCCGGGTAGACCACTGGCTGCCCAAAGTGAAGCCGAAACCAATCTCGGCTACTGAAGCGCAGTGCGAACTTTTCCGAAAATATTTGGGAACATACGGTCCGGCAACTCTAACTGACTTCTCGCACTGGTCGGGCATTTCCATGCAGGAAGTAAAACCGCTTCGCGCGCTCGTCGAACCCGGTTTGGTGGAAGTCCCCGGCGACAGGAAGGGTTGTTTTTTGCGCTGTGAGGATGTGGCTGACCTCAATGGCAACCCTGGAAGTGAAACCTGCATTCGTCTCCTACCATACTTCGATTCCTATCTCCTAGGTCATCGCGAAAAGGATCACCTGCTCAGCGAAAGGCACTACAAGCGCGTCTACCGCAACCAGGGCTGGATCTCGCCCGTGGTACTTATCGCCGGCGTGGTCGCTGGCGTCTGGTCATATAAGTTCCAAAACAAGAAGGTGCTGGTAACAGTCGAACCATTCGGAAAGCTGTCGCGGAGTGAGCGTACGGAGATTGAGCGTGAAGCTGAACATCTGGCGCTCTATTTCGGCGGCGAGTTGGAGTTGCAGTTCGCATGAGCAAATTCCTGGGGGACTCGCAGTTCAAGTGCTCGCGGGTTGCTTTTGCCGCGAAGGCAGACGAGGATAGTACTGGATGATCGTGAACTTCGCGGAGCGCGCGCATAACCACAACTGGGAACTCGATCCGGTCACGCGATCCCTGCTCGACACCGATTTCTACAAGCTATTGATGTTGCAGTTTATCTGGAAACATTTTCCCCGGACGCGGGTTTCGTTTTCTCTCTTCAACCGCTCTGGCGGCCCGGTGGATACATTCGAGACGGAAGAGCTCATCGCACAACTGGATCACGCTCGCAACGTGCGTTTTCGAAAGTCTGAACTGGTTTGGCTGGCTGGGAACACATTCTATGGCCGTCGTGGAATTTTTCAGCCTGCATTTCTGGAATGGCTGGAACGAGATTTCCGGTTGTCGGACTATGAGTTGTCGATGCGCGACGGCCGCTTTCATTTGTCATTCGACGGACTCTGGACTGACACCACGATGTGGGAACTTTATTCGTTGTCGATTATCAACGAACTGCGAACCAGAGCCAACTTAAAAAGGCTAAGCGAGTTCGGTCTTGACATCCTGTACGCCAGAGCAAAGACCAAGCTGTGGAGCAAGATCGAACGCCTGCGCGGCGTTCCTCATCTGAGTGTTGCGGACTTCGGAACACGGCGGCGCCACAGCTTCCTCTGGCAGGAATATGTTGTCGAAGCCATGGCTTCGAATCTTGGCAGTGGCTTCGTAGGAACATCGAATGCCTTTCTGGCCCACAAACACGACCTTGAATCGATCGGAACCAACGCGCACGAGATCCCGATGGCCCTCGCCGCCCTCGCGCCCGATGACGAGGCGTTGAAGGCTTCGCAGTACCGCGTCCTCGATATGTGGCAGAGCTCCTACGAAGGCGCACTCCGCATCATGCTGCCCGACACTTTCGGAACCACGCAATTCCTCGAGGGCGCGCCCGATTGGGCTGCGAATTGGACGGGCCAGCGCATCGATAGCAAGGATCCGTATATAGCCGGAGATGAATATATCGAATGGCTGAAGGTCCGCGGGCGAGATCCACACGAAAAACTTATCATCGCCTCCGACGCTCTCGACGTGGATGACATTCTTGGCCTGCACGCCTACTTCGGCGGGACGCTGGCTCGAGGAATCACCCCTCATGATTTTCGCGACGCCGCCGACTTTCACGATCGGGGAAAGTGGACTCCTGGCCCCCGCATTCGCTTCAGCGCAGGTTGGGGCACACTCCTCACCAATGATTTCCGCGGTTGCGATCCCAGCGGTGACACCGGTTTTGATCCCATCAGCTTGATCAGCAAGGTCGCTAGCGTCGAAGGCCGCCCGGCGGTGAAGCTTTCCGACAATTTCGCGAAGGCGTTGGGTCCGCCCGCGGAAGTCGAACGCTACCGCCGCGTTTTCGGCACCGTCGGGGTTAGTAACGTCCCAGTAATCGCATAAATCGTTGAAAACAGGAAGACTAAAGGCTCCTACACGTTCGTGCCACGCTATAGCACGGCAGGGCCATATACGCGTTTGTGGACTCGCGATAGTCTCGTAATCGAGCAGCACTTGGGGGAGGGCTGATCAACATACGTCCCGTGACTCAAACAGAGTCTGGGGCGTTTTGTTTTGCAGCTAACTTTCACGTTCGTTTTGCGGTATGGCACGACAGAGCCATTTACGCATTCGCGGACTCGCGATAGTCTCGTAATCGAGCAGCACTTGGGGGAGGGCTGATCAACATACGTCCCGTGACTCAAACTGAGTCCTGGGGCGTTTTGTTTTGCAGCAAACTTCGACGGTTTTCTCGAGTAATGCCGCGGACAGCAGTTCTTGCGGTTCATCAGCCTTAAGCGTTCATTATTTTCCAGCCGCGTTCGCGCGGGGACGACCTTGGTATAATCTGCTCTCCTGCCTATGCGAGCCCAGTTTTCCGCCTGGATCCTTTCTCTGTCGATGGGACTACAGCCGAACGCGGTACTGCTTGCGCAAACCGCTCCTTCGAAACGCCCGGCCAATTCGCCGCTGCAGAAAGGGCAGAAAATCGACCCACAGGTTCCTGTCCCGCAATTCGAAGACATTGCGCAAAAGGCCGGACTCACGGTCGCGCATATTTCTTCTCCCGATAAGAAGTACATCGTCGAATCGATGAGCGGTGGAGTAGGCCTGATCGACTGCGACAACGATGGTAAGCTCGACATCGTCACCGTCAACGGCTCCACAGTTCAGCGATACCGCGAAGGCGGCGACCCGATGATCACTCTCTATCATCAGGAAACGGACTCTACAAACAATGGCCCTAAGTTCACCGACATCACCAAGTCTGCAGGTCTCACGCACAAAGGCTGGGGCATGGGCGTGGCTGTGGCCGATTACGACAACGACGGCCTGCAGGATATCTATGTCACCGGCTATGGCGGCAACGCGCTCTATCACAATCTCGGCAACTGCAAGTTCGAGGACGTGACCGACAAAGCCGGCGTCGGCGCCGGAGGATTCAGCACGGGAGCGGCCTGGGCCGATTATGATCGCGACGGCAACGTCGATCTTTTTGTCTCCCGCTATGTGCACGTGGATATCGACAACCTGCCGCAATTCGGCAACGATCGGCGATTCTGTCGCTTCAAGGGAGTGCTGGTGCAGTGCGGTCCGTGGGGAATGCCCGGCGAATCGGATTTGCTCTTTCACAACAAGGGCGACGGGACTTTCGAAGAGGTTTCGAAGAAGGCTGGAATGGATGATCCTCATCATTACTACGGCCTGGGCGCGACGTGGGGAGATTACGACAACGATGGCTGGCCCGATCTTTATGTGGCGAACGATGCTGGCCCGAATTTTCTGTATCACAACAGGCACGACGGAACCTTTGAGGACGTAGGCTTGCTCGCGGGAGTCGCCCTGAGTGGAGATGGCGCGGAACAAGGATCGATGGGCGTGGACTGGGGCGACTACCTTCACCAAGGCCGCCAATCGATGATTGTCACGAACTTTGTCGAGCAGGGATCGACCCTCTATCACAATCTCGACCAAGAAAATTTCGCCGATGTCAGCGTGCGCGCGAAATTGATGAAGCCGACTTATCCCTTCGTGAGTTGGGGCACGGCTTTTTTCGACATGGACAACGATGGCTGGCTCGATCTCTTCGTTGCCAATGGCCACGTCTATCCGCAGGTGGATACGATTCCCGGCGGCACGCCCTACCGACAGCCGATGCTGCTCTTCCGCAATCATCGCGACGGAACCTTTGAAGATGTTTCGCAGGCGCTGGCGAATATGCCCCCGCAATCGCGGCGGGGCGCAGCTTTTGGCGACATCAACAACGATGGCAATGTCGACATCGTCGTGCTGAATGTGGGTGAGCCGCCGTCGTTGCTGCTGAACCATAACGACAGCGCGAACCATCGCGTGCTGTTTAAGCTGGTAGGAACAAAAAGCAACAAAGCCGCCATTGGCGCACGCGTCACGGTGAAAGCGGGCACGCTCGTGCAGTTCAGCGAAGTGCGCGGCGGGGCCAGCTACTTATCTCAGAACGATTTGCGGTTGCATTTTGGATTGGCTACATACGACAAGATGAGCGAAGTAAGTATTCGCTGGCCGAACGGAGAAACGGAAATTCTGCGGGACGTGCCGGCGGATTATATCTACACGGTTATCGAGGGTGCCGGGATTCAGCAGAAAGTGGCGCTTCCAGCTCTGCCACGATCCTGAGATCCCCAAGATCAGCGCACCCGCTCCAGCACGCGCCGCCAGGTTTTGCCGTCGCCGATCGCTAGTCGGTCGCCCTTCAGTTTGAAGGGACGCGGCTGGTCGGTGTCGGTGAACTCCGGTACCAGGCTTCCCTCGACATGATGGGTCACGACATGCTTCTTTTCGTCCACGGTGTAGGTGCCGAAGTATGCGATATAGGCGGAGTAAGCGGCGAGGGCATGCTCGGCTGAGGGCAACTTATTTTCGATGGCGTTCGCTTCTGGAAAAGGGGCCAGTGGCGGAATCTTCATGATCTGAATGTGCACGTGCCCGGTTCCATCGTAAACGAAGTATCCGCGCGGATGTTCACCGAACCGGAACTGCCACTTGCCATCCTTATCTAGATCGGCAACTTCCAGCAGTCGCCAAGTGCCAATCAGAGAGCGCGCGCCTCGGGGGGAACGCTGCCCGAGGGCGATGGTGACCGACCATAACAAGCCAGAGAGTTCGTGAATCATTTTCATGTCGGTGCCTCAAACGGTGGTGGAATTCACACTGATTCTAAATCGAGACAAGAGTGGTGGAACTAGTCGGGATGCTTCGACTCCGCCGGATCGCCCTGCGGACGATCCCGCTGCGCCGGTCTGGTACATGTCCTATTTCCTGGCGTAATGCAACGCGTCTTTCGGCATGAAGAATCAAGGAGTTCTGGGCGGTAACCTGGGGAGGTGACGAACGGCACGTTGCAGCGACCAAGAGCACATTCTAATGTCCCGATCAGAATGAACCTGAAACCTGCACATCCACGCTCGAAATCGCACCGTTCGGACTTGGCTGCTAACGCAACCGCCACTCGCAGCCAGATCGCAAAACGCCGAAGCAATCGCATGGCGCTTCACGCTTCTATCGGGTTATCCGGGGAAGATCGGCAAAAACGTTCCTTTACGATGCCTGCCAAGGCCACGAAATTGAATAAGCACGGCGCTGCCATTCAACTCAGTCGTGAGCTTCTGGTGGGCTCGGTCGTCTCCATAAATAACAAGCAAGGCACCAAGCTCTCGGCCCGCGTAGTTGCGCAGGTAGCGGCACTGGAGGGCGTTTCCACGTACGCAATTGAGTTTGTCGAGCAGGGCGAACGGGCGGAAACCTTCTGGGGAATTATCTTCCCGCCGAACACCTCAAACGCCTAGCCCGCAAATGTGGCACCGGCAGCCAGAGCCACAAAGGCGCCAAGCATCACGTCTGTTCGGATTAGGTTTATCGAACAAGAGGTCTGACTGTTGAAAATAGGGATTTTTCGCCAACAACCCTTTCGGAATTGCGCCAACTCCAGCCTTCATTGACTTGCCCTCGCATCGCACCTACCATTTGCACGATTCCATGATCGGCCAAACCATCTCGCATTACCGCATCGTGGCAAAGCTGGGCAGTGGCGGGATGGGCGTGGTTTACAAGGCCGAAGACACTGAGCTTGGCCGCTTTGTTGCATTGAAATTTCTGCCCGAGGACCTGTCCCGCGATCCTCAAGCTTTGGAACGCTTCCGCCGCGAGGCGCGAGCGGCGTCTGCTCTCAATCATCCCAATATCTGCACCATCTACGAAATCGGCAAACACGATGGGCAGTCTTTCATCGCCATGGAATTCCTGGACGGTGTGACCCTGAAGCACCGCATCGCAGGGCGTCCCGTGGAGACCGAGTTGATCTTGTCGCTGAGTATCGAGATCGCGGACGCACTGGATACAGCTCACGCCGCCGGCATCGTCCACCGCGACATCAAGACTGCAAATATCTTTGTCACCAAGCGCGGACACGCGAAGGTCCTCGACTTCGGCCTGGCGAAGCTTTCCCTCAACGACGAAGGTATGGACCTGAACGCCTCGACGATGGAGAAATCTCTTACCCATCCGGGCACGGCTGTGGGGACGGTCGCCTACATGTCGCCGGAGCAAGTTCGCGGAAAGAAATTGGATTCTCGCTCCGATCTGTTTTCCTTCGGTGTGGTGATCTACGAGACAGCAACCGGAACGCTTCCATTCCGCGGGGAAACCATGGGAGTGGTCTTCGACTCCATCCTTAACCGGTCACCTGTCCCTCCCGTGCGAGTGAATGCGGACCTGCCGGTCGAACTGGAAAGAATCATCGGTAAATGTTTGGAGAAAGACCTCGACCTTCGCTACCAGCACGCCTCTGAAATAGAAGCTGATCTGCAAAGGCTGAGACGCGACGTCGATTCGGCCCAACTGCCGGCGACCACCGGAACCGAAACCTCAGCTCGCATCAGAAAACATGGGATGAGCCTTGTTCTTGCTGCGGTGGGGGTTCTAGTTCTTGCGATTGGTGGTTATTTCTATTTCCATCGGGTGCCGAGGCTGACCGACAAAGACACGATCGTCCTCGCCGATTTCCTGAACACGACGGGCGATCCCGTGTTTGACGGGACCCTGCGGCAAGGTATGGCCGTGCAGTTGGAACAGTCACCTTTCCTGAGCCTCATCTCAGAGGAGCGTATCCTGCACACGCTGTCCCTGATGGGCCAGTCATCCGATGCGCGGCTTACTCCAGAGCTCGCGTATGAAGTGTGCGAGCGCACCGCGAGCGCCGCCGTCCTTGAGGGCTCGATAGCAAATCTCGGAAGCCAGTACGTATTGGGGTTACGCGCAAAGAACTGTCGCACCGGAGACATCCTCGATGAAGAACAGGTGGAAGTAGCAAGGAAAGAAGACGTACTGAATGCTCTGACTGAAATTGCGAGTAAGTTCAGAACGCGAGTCGGAGAATCGTTGATGACAGTCGAAAAGCACGACACTCCGCTCGCCGAGGCTACGACCCCGTCACTGGAAGCCTTAAAGGCTTATAGCATGGGCTGGAGAGTTGTCGCCTCCCCGGGCGGGGACGCCGCTGTTCGTTTTTTTAAACATGCCGTCGAGATCGATCCCAAATTTGCCATCGCTTACGCCTCGCTCGGGCTCATGTACGGTTCCAGCGGCGAAACCGAACTTGGTACGGAGAATATTAGACAAGCCTACGAATTGAGAGACCGTGCCAGCGACAACGAGAAGTTCTTTATCACCGCTTATTACGATGGACGGGCGACAGGAAACCAGAAAAAAGCGCAAGAGACCTGCGAAGCTTGGGCGCAAGCTTATCCTCGTGAGTGGACACCCCACACCTTCTTAGCGGGCTTCATTTATCCTGTGCTCGGGGAACATGAAAAGGCAGCCGAAGAGGCCCAAAAGGCGATTGAACTGGCTCCGGACTTTGGCGTTGGCTATGCCCTTCTTGCTTCCAACTCTCTTAGCCTCGGCCGTCTGGGAGCAGCCGAAGACGCGGTTCGCAGAGCCTCCGAGCGAAAAATCGAAATCCCTCTGTTAGCTCTCGTGCGATACGATATTGCTTTTTTGAAAGGCGACAGCGGCGGCATGCAAGGGGAAGTGGCCGCGGCTCAAGGAAAATCGGGTGCGGAAGAATTGATTTCCGACCACCAGGCCTTTGCTCTCGCATACACCGGTCACCTGCAAGAGGCCACGAAGATGTTACGCCGGGCAAGCGATTTGGCGCAGCAGGCAGCCCATCGAGAAAAGGCGGCGGTATTGGAAACCCGAGCGGCGCTGTGGGAAGCCTTCTACGGAGACAAGCTCGCCGCAAAGCCGGCGGCAATGGCAGCCCTTGCGCTTGCCAAGAACCGGGAGGTGCAGTATGGCGCGGCCGTCGCCCTGGCTATCGTGGGGGATTCTTCCCAGGCTCAAACCCTGACCAACGATCTGGAAAGCAGCTTCCCCGAAGATACGTCAGTTAAGTTCAATTACCTGCCAACCGTACGTGCGTTTCTTGCGTTGAACCAAGGCGATCCCGCAAAGGCGATCGAACTTCTCCAAGTTGCCGTTCCCTACGAACTGGGTCAGCCGCGCAGCGCTCAAACGGGTTTCTTCGGGGCCCTCTATCCCATCTATGCGCGTGGCCAGGCGTATTTGGCAGCGCGCCAAGGCGCTGAGGCCGCCAGGGAATTTCATAAAATTCTAGATCACGCCGGGATAATGGTCGGCGATCCCATCAGCGTACTGGCTCATCTCCAACTGGGCCGAGCCTATGCCATGCAGGGCGACACGACCAAAGCCAAGGCGGCATATGAAGATTTCCTCACTCTCTGGAAAGACGCCGACCCCGACATTCCTGTCCTGAAGCAGGCCAAGGCAGAGTACGCGAAGCTGCAATAGTCAACTGAGGCTATCAGGCCTTTACACTGATTGAGAACAAGCCGACCGAAACATTCAAGGCGTGTCTCTATTCGATCCCCAGCTGTTTCTGAATTTGCTCCAGGGGCACGCCCTTCGTCTCCGGAACCATCGTCTTCACCCACAAAAGTTGCAGAACCATCATGCCGGTGAAAAACGAAAAAACGTAACCGGGCGGGAAGGCAGCGACCATCTTGGGGAAGAAAGTTGTTAGCAAGGCAGCAAAGATCCAGTGCGTGAAACTGCCGAGGGTCTGCCCCTCCGCACGATGACGATTGGGAAAAATCTCCGAGATTAACACCCAGATGACTGCTCCCTGGCCAATCGCGTGGGCAGCGATGAAAGCGAAGATGCAAACCGGCACGATGGAGAAATGATTGGTGAAGAAGGCCCAGGCGACGAGGCCGAGCGAGGCGATGTAGCCAAACGAGCCAATATAAAGCAGCGTGCGCCGTCCCAGACGGTCAATCAGCCAAAGCCCGACAAAGGTGAAAACCAGATTGGTGACGCCAATGCCGATGGATTGCAAGAGCGCGGCCTTGGCAGCCAGGCCAGTAAGTTCAAAGATGCGGGGAGCGAAGTAGAGAATCGCATTGATTCCGGACATCTGATTGAAGAATGCAATCAAGATCGCGAGCAGAATCGGTTTGCGAAGACGTCGGGTCCAGAAATGCCCCGACGATGCATGTTCCGTGGATGCAGCCGTGATCTCGTCGGCCTCGGCTGCGATTTTCTCCTTCGATAGCTCGGGTTGTGCGCGTTGCAGAACTTGCAACGCGGCCTCGCGATTGCCCTTCCTGCTCAGCAGCCAACGCGGGCTTTCGGGAAGGCCGAAGCAGAAAGCGGCGTAGAGCAGGGACGGAAAGGCCGCCACGCCCAGCATCCATCGCCACGCATTCTCGCCGATGCCCGCGAGCAGCGCGTTCGAGACGAAAGCGATCAGGATGCCAAAAACAATGTTGAACTGGAACATGCCCGCAAGCCGCCCGCGATGCTTCGGCGGCGCAATCTCGGAAATGTACATTGGGGCAACCACGGTAGAGATGCCGATGCCCAAGCCGCCTATCACGCGTGCAGCGATGAAAGTGGTAACGTTTGGCGCCAGCCCAGAGCCCACGGCCCCGACAAAGTAAAGAATGCCGATCCAAAGTAACGTAGCCTTGCGTCCGAATCGGTCAGCAGGCCAGCCGCCGATCAGGGAGCCAACCACGGTGCCGTAAAGCGCCGAGGCCATCGCGATGCCGTGCAGGCCCGGACTCAATCCCCATAGCGACTGTATAGTTTTTTCGGCGCCCGAAATAACGACGGTGTCGAAGCCGAATAAGAATCCGGCGAGTGCCGACGTAAGCGACCAGAAGAAGATGCGAGCATTCATATTAGGGGAGGTGGAGATTACCACAGAATAGCCCCGCGCACTCACGATTCGAGATCTAGAGGGCGCTCACAGAGAGACGCCTTCAGTCCTTCGTCAGCGGATATCCCTTCTCGCGCCAGTCGCGTATGCCGCCATCCATCGAAAGTACGTTCTTGTAGCCCATCTTCTGCAGGTTGTCGGCGGCGAGTGCCGAGCGGAATCCGCCGCCACAGTAAAGCACGATCTCGGCGTTGAGATCGGGCACGCGCGCTTCGATGTCGCGCTCAATGATCCCTTTGCCAAGGTGAATTGCGCCTGGCAGATGGTCCTTCTCGAATTCGCTCTCTTCGCGTACGTCCACCAGAACAAACTTCTCGCCGCCGTCTATTTTGCTTTTCACCTTGTCGACGGTAGTCTCACGCACTCGCGTTTTCGCGTCGCCAACGATTTTCAGAAAGCGGGGTGGATGTTGCATCGCCATGACGACTCCTTTCCGTTGTGTCAGCGATAACATCCTACCAACTGCAAGGGGAATGTGCATGGTAAGCGAACTTCTCGGTTAGCATGAAAAGGTGAGAGAGAACGATACTTCGCGGCGGATCGGCTTGGCGCGTGCTTTGTCAAAGCTCGGCTACTCTTCGCGATCGCGCGCGGCGGAGTTGATTCGAGCTGGGCGCGTGAGCCTGGACGGAAAAATCCGCCGTGATCCGGAGACGCCAGTTTCCGGCACTCGCAGCCAAATTGCGGTCGACGGCAAGCTTGTGCAGGCGCAAGAGAAGATCTATCTGATACTGAATAAGCCTCGCGGCGTGGTAACAACAGCGTCAGATGAGCAGGGCCGGGACACTGTATACGGAATCCTAGGCAATCATGCGAATTCCAGAATGATCCCAAGATGGGTGGCTCCGGTTGGCCGCCTGGACAAGGCAAGCGAGGGTCTGCTGCTGCTGACCAACGATTCCGAGTGGGCCGCACGCATCGCTGCGCCGGAAACGCATCTGGACAAGACTTACCACGTGCAAGTGGGAACCCTCGCGGATGAACAATTCATCCAGGCTCTGCGTCGAGGGGTGGAGACAAAAGATGAAGAAGTGTTGCGAGCCAAGGAAGCACGCACCTTACGCGCGGGGCAGAAGAACTGCTGGCTCGAGATCGTGCTCGATGAAGGCAAGAATCGCCAGATCCGTCGCATGATGGAAACCCTCGGCACCGAGGTGTTGCGCTTGGTGCGCGTGGCCATCGGCCCGCTGCAGTTGGGAGATCTCGCGAAAGCGCAATTCCGCACGCTTACCGCCGATGAGAAGCGAATGCTCGACCGCGCTCTGCGAGAGAAGGGCGCATGAGCCGCCTGGTTTTCCTTCCCGCTGTCGTGATGGCTGAGCAAATGCGGAGAAAGAAAATCTCGCCGGTCGAACTGATTGACGCGCACCTGGCTCAGATCGACAAACTGAATCCCGAATTAAATGCCTTCATACAAGTCGACGCAGATCGCGCGCGACGCTCTGCGCGCGACGCCGAAGACGCTGTTATGCGGGGAAAACAAATCGGACCGCTGCACGGCGTTCCCATCAGCATCAAGAGTTCAATCAGCGTGGCAGGAATGCACTGGGAGTCAGGAAGCCGTCTGCGGGCAGGTTGCGTAGGGGACCAGGACGCGCGGTTGGTCACACGATTGAAAATTGCGGGGGCAATTATTCTCGGCGTGACGAATACGCCCGAACTTCTCATGGCGTGGGAAACCGACAACCTGCTCTATGGCCGCACCAATAGCCCGTGGGACTTGGAGCGCACTCCCGGTGGTTCCAGCGGCGGCGAGTCTGCGGCGATTGCTGCCGGCATGTCCGCAGGTGGGGTGGGCAGCGACGGCGGTGGCTCGATTCGCGTCCCGGCTCACTTCACCGGCATCTGTGGTTTGAAGCCAACTCCCGGACGAATCCCGGCCACCGGACATTTTCCTGTATCAGCGGGACCCTTCGCTTTAATCGGCGTCGTCGGCCCGATGGCGCGCACCATTGCGGATTTGAAGGTTTTGTTCGAGGTGATGCAAGGGTTGGACTATGGCGATACATGTGCAGCGCCTTTATCTTTGCGCTGGCCAAGTCAGGATCAAGTCCGAAACTTAAGAATTGGTTATTTCGAAGATGATGGCCGTACTCCGGTTACTCCTGAAACGCGCGCGGCAGTGCGCACTGCTGCGGAAGCTCTGCGCGACGCCGGATTTCAGGTAGAACGTTTCCAGCCGGACGGCCTCGAAGACGCCCGCGAGGTGTGGCATAAGTATTTCGTCGTCGCCGGCGGGATGCTTCTGCGGCCAATGTTCAAAGGCCGCGAGTCTGATCTCAGTCCGCTCCTGAAACAATTTCTGGAATACTCCGCCGCCGAACCCGCGCTGACTGCCGAAACTCTACTGGAAGCCTGGCTGCGGCGCGATACTCTCCGCGCACAATTCTTCTCGCAGATGCAACGGTATCCCATCCTCTTGTGTCCGGCGGCGGCGATCCCCGCCTTCCGACACGGCGAGCGCAATTGGCTGATTGAGGGAAAGACCGTGAATTATCTTGATGCCTGGAGCTATACGGAATTTTTCAATTTGCTGGGTAATCCGGCCGTGGTTGTCCCCGTGAGCCACTCGCCGGAAGGCTTGCCTATCGGCGTGCAGATTGTAGGAAGGCCGTGGGAAGAAGAGCAAGTGTTGTCCGTCGCTGGCGCGTTGGAAGAGCAATGCGGAGCGTGGAAGATTCCACCAATCGCGTGAAAATGTCCTGAGCCTTCTAATAGTACTTTTAGATTATTCCCCGGTATGCGGCGATGTAAGTAACTTGGTTCGCACGCCATTTCAGTCAGTGGGAAACTGAAATCCGCGCCGGAGCGCGGCGTTTCTTTCATGCGAGATAACTCACCATCCGAGGGCTTCACCAGCCGGGCCTTGTCGTGGCTGCTGCCGTTCCTGGTCGTCTCAGCTGCGTACCTTTATGCGTTCCCTCAACCCAATATTTTGTATGCAGGAGTGGTGTTGTTGCATGCGCTGGGAGGCGTGATTGCGGTAGTCCTGCTGGTTCTCACGCTTCTGCGTCTGTTGCGCGACGGAAGCCTGCTAGCGCGCGCCGGCTGGTTGCTCGTCTCTGCGGGGGCCATTCTCGGAATCGTACTCATCAAGATCGGCACTTCGCGTGCGGAATGGAAATGGCTATACCTGCACATTGCGATTTCACTTCTCGGCGTCAGTCTATTAATCGCCGACAAGTTGGGGCGGCAAGGATGGCTCGCCTCGAGTGCCGCTACGGCTGTCCTGCGCACGGCAATTTGTTTAATCGTGATCGCGGGCGTGGGCTGCGGCGCGCGATACGTTCGCCAGAGTTGGCAGACGCGTGCTCGGATTCAGAATCCCGGAATGCCCCCGGACAATATGAATGGCGAAGGCGACGGCCCGGAGGGCGCGTTCTTTCCCAGTTCCGCGCAAGTTTACGGCAAGCGGAAAATTCCCAGCAAGTTTTTTATGGAATCCGATTCCTGCAAGCGCTGTCACGAGGATATCTACAATCAGTGGTACAGTTCGGCGCACCATTTCTCCTCGTTCAACAATCAGTGGTACCGAAAATCGATCGAATACATGCAGGATACGGTCGGCACCAAGCCTTCGAAGTGGTGCGGCGGATGCCACGATCCCGCCGTGCTCTACGCTGGACTGATGGATACGCCGATAAAGCAGATTGTGCATCGTCCGGAATCGCAAGCGGGACTGGGCTGCATGATGTGTCACTCGATTGCCAACGTGAAGAGCACGATGGGGCAGGCAGATTTCTATCTGGAGTATCCCAAGCTGCACGAACTAGCGGCAACGCAGAATCCTGTGGCGCGGGCCCTGCACGATTTCCTGATCCGGCTGAATCCTGAGCCACACCGTCGTGTGTTTCTCAAGCCCTTCATGCGCACGCAGACGGCGGAGTTCTGCTCCAGTTGCCATAAAGTTCATCTCGACGTACCGGTAAACCATTACCGCTGGTTCCGCGGCTTTAACGAATACGACAACTGGCAGGCCAGTGGAGTTTCAGGGCAAGGTGCACGATCGTTTTACTATCCGCCGAAGCCGCAGCAATGTGCCGATTGCCATATGACTGCGGAAGCATCGCAAGACGCGGGCAATATCAACGGGTTCGTTCACTCGCATCGTTTCCCCGGTGCGAACACGGCGGTGCCCACGGCGAACGAAGACGCTGCTCAACTCAAACTCACCGAGGGATTTCTCAAGAGCGGCGCGCTCACAGTGGATATTTTTGCGTTGTCTCCCGCGCAGGCTCCGCTAACCTCAGGCGCTTCGAGCCAATCGGAATTAGCCACGACATTCGCAGTCGGAGAAGAAGCGGAAACCAAAATCGCTCCTGGCGCCGCCGGAGAAGTTGCGCCGGTGACTGCCCCCTTGAACCGCGTTCAGCCTGCGCTGCGCCGTGGCGATACCGTACGGGTAGATGTCGTAGTGCGCACAAAAAAATTGGGCCATTTTTTTCCTGGCGGAACCGTTGATGCCTACGATACCTGGCTCGAATTGAAAGGCACCGACGACAAAGGCCAGACCATCTTCTGGAGCGGTATGGTTGAGGGTGATGAAAAGGGTCCGGTGGAAAAAGGCGCCCACTTCTATCGTTCGTTGCAGATCGATGCGCATGGAAATCCCATCAACAAGCGCAATGCGTGGGCCACGCGGGCTGTGGTCTACGTGAGGCTCATCCCGCCCGGAGCGGCCGACACTGTCCATTACCGGATGTCGATTCCGGAAAATTCGGGCAACAAAATCACGTTGCACGCGCGCTTGTGCTATCGCAAGTTTTCATGGTACGGCACGCAAGAAGCATTTGCCGGGCAGCCCGACCCGGCATCGCCGAACTCGGTTACCCCCGAATACGACGATCGTCCGACGGTATTCACCGCGTCTCTGAGGGGAGTTTCGGCTAAGCAGGAAAAAATTCCCGATCTGCCGATCATTACCGTAGCGGAGAACGAAGTGACCCTGCCCGTCGTCGCGCATAGCGCGCCCGCTTTTCAACCCCAAACGATTGCGCGCAGAGACGAATGGCAGCGCTGGAACGATTATGGGATCGGCTTGTTTCTGCAGAGCGATCTGAAAGGGGCGGCTGCTGCTTTTCAAAAAGTGACGGAAGCCGATCCAAGTAATCCCGATGGCTGGGTGAATCTTGGCCGCTGCGCCGTGCAGGAAGGCGACATGGAGCGTGCTCGCACCGTTCTGAAAAAAGCTCTAGATCTTTCTCCAAATCTGGCGCGAGCCAACTACTTCTATGCCCGCGTGTTGCGCGCGGACGGAAACTACGAGGGCTCGGCAGGGCGCTTGCGCATCGTTCTCGGACAATATCCACGCGACCGCGTGGCGCTCAACGATCTGGGGCGCGTTCTCTTCCTGCAGCGCAAATATTCTGAAGCAGTGCAGACTCTCCAATCGGTTCTGTCGATCGATCCCGAAGATCTGCAGGCACACTACAATCTTATGCTTTGCTACAACGGCCTGGGCGATGAAAAGCTCGCGAAAGAACACGAGGCGCGCTACCTGCGCTTCAAGGCCGATGAATCGTCCCAGGCGATTACCGGACCATATCGCCAGCGGCATCCGGAAGACAACAACGAACGTCAGGCGATTCACGAACACGTCTCCGTGCCGCTGCCAGCGTTGAATCCAAAGCCGGCAAAAACGGTAGCCTCGATTACCTCCGCGCAAGGCTCAGCCAAATGAAGACAGAGACAAATCAATTCGCCACCCTTCGGATTCGCTCAGGGCGGGCTCCGTCACAGAGTCACAGAGGAAATCTAACCTTTTGTTACTCAAGATTTCTTTGTGTCTCTGTGTCTCTGTGGTTAATGATCTTTCTGCAAGCCCGCGCCCAGGCGCAGCAAATCCATTTCCGCGATGTTACAACTCAAGCTGGCGTCCATTTCACTCACAACAACGGCGCGTTCGGAAAAAAGTGGTTGCCCGAAACCATGGGGCCAGGCTGCGCTTTCATCGATTACGACAACGATGGATATCCCGACATTCTTCTTGTGAACGGCGAAGACTGGCCCGGACACGCGCATGCCGGCCCCACCACCCCAAAGCTATACCACAACAATCGCAACGGGACCTTCACCGATGTGACCCGGCAGTCCGGATTGGCTGTGCCCATGTTCGGACTTGGAGTAGCGGTCGGCGATTATGACAACGACGGCTTCGTCGATCTGTTCATCACCGCGCTAGGGCAGAGCCATCTTTTTCATAACAATGGCAACGGAACGTTCACCGAGGTGACTAAGTTCGCCGGAATGTGGGGGCCGAACGAGTTCTCGACCAGCGCCGCCTGGGTAGACTACGACCGCGACGGCAAACTTGATCTCGTGGTCGCGAATTACGTGCAGTGGAGCGAGTCAACCGATCTCTATTGCACGCTGGACGGCGCGCACAAATCCTATTGCACGCCGGAATCCTATAAAGGAACATCGTTGCGGCTGTGGCACAACCTGGGAGGTGGCAAGTTTGAGGACGCTACGCAGAAGACTGGACTCGTCGATCCCACGTCGAAAAGTTTGGGCATTGCCATCCTCGATTACAACGGCGATGGCTGGCCCGACATCCTCGTTGCCAATGACACACAGCCCAACAAGCTTTATCTGAATAAGAAAGATGGAACGTTCGAAGAGCGCGGCGTTACTTCCGGTATAGCTTTCAGCGAAGACGGCATTGCACGTGCCGGCATGGGCGTCGACGCCGCCGACTATGACCGCAACGGACATGCCAGCGTCATCATCAGCAACTTTGCTAATCAGATGGTTTCGCTCTATCACAACGAAGGCAACGGCTTGTTCGTGGACGAAGCTCCACAATCGGAAGTGGGACGCGCCACGCTGGTCACCCTGGGATTCGGCTGTTTTTTTTTCGATTACGACAACGACGGCTGGCCGGACATTTTCGTGGCTGATGGCCACATCGAAGATCAGATCGAGCGTGTGCAGAAGCGCGTGAGCTATGCTGAGCCTTCGCATCTTTTCCGCAATCTGGGCGGCGGCAAGTTCCAGGAGGTCACGGAGCAGATGGGCGAGTCTCTTGCCGCTCCGCGAGTAGCGCGGGGCGCCGCTTACGCGGATATCGACAACGATGGCTTCCTGGATATTCTTGTCACCACCAACGCCGGCCCGGCTGTTTTATTCCACAACGAAGGCGGGACGAATCACAGTCTCCGGCTGAAACTGGTTGGGACGAAATCGAATCGCGACGGTATTGGTGCCCTTGTGCGTGTGACCTCGAACAATAATAAAGATGCGCAGTCGAAGATGCTGCGCTCCGGATCGAGCTACCTTTCGCAGAGCGAACTTGTGCTGACCTTTGGGCTGGGTCAGCAGACCAAGGCCGACACGGTCGAGATTCAATGGCCCAGCGGTCAAGTCGATAAGCTCTCTGATGTCGGCGCGGGGCAGACCGTCACGGTTCAGGAAGGGAAAGGCATCGTTAGCGCGCGCGCATACGGACAGCCGTCAAAGGCAGTCAAGTGACCCAGCAGTCTGGGGAATCCTCGTGCTTCTGTGCTCCGTGTAGGCTCTGTGGTTAAATCCTTATTCAGATGAGTCGCCGAATTTCAGTTGCTCTCGCGGGCGTGATCGTGGCCATGTTCGGCTTGTTCGCAGCGCACCCGCAAACTCAATCGAAGGCGAATCCCGCAGAAGCTGCGCATGTCAACAATCTGGGTGCCGCTTACATGAACCAGCAGCTTTTTGAGAAAGCGCTCAAATTGTTTCAGCAGGCGGCCGAACTTGATCCCAAGCTGACGATGGCGCGCTTGAACGAGGGCATCGCCCTTCTAAATCTGCAAAAGATTGAGGAGGCAAAAGCCGCGCTGGATGACTCGATTAAGCAAAATCCCAACATTCCGAACGCGTGGTACAACCTGGGCCTACTAGCCAAGAATACCGGCAACGCTCCAGCCGCAATCGATGCGTTCAAGCGCGTCATTGAAAGCGACGCCAACGATGCCGACACATGGTATTTCCTGGGCGCATCCTATGCGCAAGCGAGGCAGTTTCCGCAAGCTATTGAGGCCTTCCAGCACGCGCTGCAACTGAACCCGCTGCACGCCTCGGCCGAATTCGGATTGTCGCGCGCCTATCAACAATCGCAAGAGACCGACCACGCCCGCGAACACCTGAAGAAATTTCAGTACATCACGCAAAACAAACTCGGTGCGCCCATAAGCCTTGCCTACGGCGAGCAAGGACAGTACTCGCGGGCAGTCGAGGCGCCGTCGGCGATGTTGAAAGCGCCCGCGCAGATTAAGGTGCGGTTTACGGATGTGACGAAGGAATCCGGGATTACTTCTAGACCCGCGTCCGCTGATCTTGGCGCGCCATGGGAGACGTTTGGACAGGGTGCGTGTTTCTTTGACTATGACGGCGATGGGAGAATCGACATCTATCTGGCGGATGGAGGCAAGGCTGGAGGACAGTCGCTCTATCGCAACCTTGGTGGCGGCAAGTTTCAAGACGTTACGGCGAGCGCTGGGCTCGATCCAACTCTTCATGCGGTTAGCTGTACGACCGGCGACTACGACAATGACGGCGCAACTGACCTGGTTGTCAACGCGGGTTCCCGGATTCTGTTGTTCCACAACGAAAAGAACGGAACGCTTAAGGATGTAACCAAATCGGCGGGAATCAGCAGCGATGGTTCTAACTTAGGACTTACCTTGATTGACTACGATCACGACGGAGACATTGACCTTTTTGTAAATCATTCCCGCTTGAAGAAATCTCAAGGACTGTCAGGGTACGTTCTTGAGCGTTCAGATGTAATGTGGCGGAACAACGGCAACGGCACGTTCACTAATGTAACGGATTCATTGGGAGTGTCTGGTGACGGCGAGGCGACACACTCACCTGCTGCAATCGGCAGTGATTTCAACAATGATCGAGCCGTGGACTTAATCGTCACTGGCGGGAAGCAGCCGGCCATATTTGAAAATCCCCGTGAAGGCAAATTCAGGCGTCGTAGTGACCTAACTTCAGAGATGCCCGAACTCACCAACGCCGTGGCCGCACTCGACTTTGATCACGACGGCTGGATGGACCTGGCATTCACGTACATGGGAGGGACAGCGATAAATCTCTGGCACAACATGCACGGCAAGAGCTTCGATCCAATCGGCCTTGGCCCCGCAAACTGGCGTTCGACTTTCGGCGTAGCCGCCATCGACTACGACAACGACGGCTGGGTCGATCTCGTCGCAGTCGGCGAAACCAAAGAGGGTAAAGGCGAAGTGCGGCTGTTTCGCAATCTTGGGGCTGACGGTTTCAAAGACGTTACCGCCGACGTTGGTCTTGACAAGATTCAGCTCAAAGAGCCGCGCGCCATCATCACTGGCGATTACGACGGCGATGGCGCGACTGATCTGCTGATCACGCAGAATCATGGTCCAGCGGTGCTGCTGCGCAATGAAGGCGGCAATCAGAATCACTGGGTGCGACTCTCGCTCAAGGGACTAGCCGATAACAAGAGCGCCATCGGCACCAAGGTGGAAGTGTTTGCGGGAGGGAACCGGCAGAAGTTTGAGATTTATGGCTCTAACGGATATCTCGGACAGAATTCGCCGTATCTCACCGTCGGCCTCGGCGACGCGAAAGAAGCTGACATTGTGCGGATGCTATGGCCAACGGGCGTGTTGCAGGACGAAATCAATGTCGCCGGCGACAGGCAGCAGAATTTCACCGAGATGGACCGCCGCGGCAGCTCCTGTCCTACTTTGTTTGTGTGGAATGGAGAGCGCTATGAACTTGTCGGCGACATGCTGGGCGCGGGCGTCGTTGGACACTGGGTTGGCCCTGGACAGCGCGATATTCCGCGGCCCGTCGAATACATCAAGATTGATCGCAATGCCATCCACGAGAAGGACGGGAAGCTGAGTTTCCGTTTCATGGAGCCGCTGGAGGAAGCGGTATACCTCGACCAGGTGCGACTGCTAGCCGTCGATCACCCTTCCGATCTAGATGTTTATCCAAACGAATATTTTGCTTCGAACCCGCCGTATCCCGAGTTCAAGGTGGTGGTGAGCAAAAGCAAAATTGAAGATACGCGCCCGCCCGCTGGCGCATGGGATGAGCACGGCCATAACGTGCTGCCCGATCTTCTGGCGCATCGCTACTTCGGCGATTTCGCGTTGACGCAATTTCAAGGCTTCGCCAAGCCGCATAGTCTGACCCTCGATCTAGGCGAGGCCTATCGCGGCGGCCCCTTGTGGCTGCTGATGCATGGCGAGGTTGAATACTTTTCGGCTAACAGTATGTACGCGGCGTCGCAAGCGGGAGTGCAGGCGATTTCTCCCTATGTCGAAGCTCTGGACGCAAACGGCAAATGGCTGCGCGTGGTCGACGATATGGGTTTTCCCGCTGGCGGTCCACGCACTATGACGGCGAATCTCAGCGGGAAATTACCGCCGGGTACTCAGAAGATTCGCATTACAACCAATCTGCAGATTTATTGGGACAGCATTCTGGTCGACCGCACGAAGCAGACTTTTGAACATAAGGGGCAAGGCGTGCGACAAACGCCTGTGCCGCTGCTTCGTGCCGATCTCGGCTTCCACGGATTCCCGCTGAAGATTGAAGGCTCTCCACCGGGCAACGTGCAATACGTTTATGAGAAGGTCAGCGCGACCGGGCCCTACACGCGTCCGGCGGGAACCTACACGCGCTATGGCGACGTGCTGCCGCTGCTGACCGCACTGGACGATCAGTTGGTAGTGTTTGGTTCGGGCGATGAGATTCGCCTCGACTTCGATCCTTCGAAATTGCCTGCGCTGCCTAAGGACTGGGTACGCGATTACTTTTTCGCCGCCAACGGCTATGAGAAAGATATGGACTTTTACGCGGCCGAAGGCAACCTCGTAGCGCCGCTGCCATTCCTCAAAATGGGGGACTATCCGTATTCGGCGGGCAAGGCGTTCCCGCTCGACGATGAACACTTGAGCTATCTCCTCGAATACAACACGCGGCATATGTCAGGGAATGAGCAGCGTGGATATTGGTTCGACTACGGGAAATAGTCTCTCGGGATGAAGGTGCCGTCGGTGAAGCAATTGTTTTATTTCAATCTATAAAATCGTTTTAATATTGACATTTTTGCTCTCCGCATAATCCAATAGGCGGACTCATGGAAACTACTTCGGTTGCTGCTCCATCCGCCCCGCGATTGCGCCGCACTCTCACCCTTTGGGATCTGATTCTTTATGGCGTAATCGTAATTCAGCCGGTCGCCCCCATGTCCGTCTTTGGAGTGCTGAGTAATCGCGGCCGCGGCCACGTAGTGACCACCATTCTTATCGCCATGATCGCTATGCTTTTCACCGCGATCAGCTATGGACGGATGGCGCGCGCCTATCCCAGCGCCGGCTCCGCATTCACCTATGTGGGTCAGGAAATCAATCCTGCACTGGGCTACGTTACGGGTTGGAGTATGGTCATGGATTATCTTCTCAATCCCATGATCTGCATTATCTGGATCAGCCAGCAGGCGCATGTATTTGCTCCCGGCATTTCGTATGGAATGTGGGCGTTTTTCTTTGCGCTGGTGTTTACCGCCTTGAACGTTCAAGGCGTGAAGACTTCCGCGCGAGTAAACACGGCGTTGGCGGCGGGAATGGGAGTGGTGATCGCGATCTTTTTTGTGGCTGCCGCACGCTATATTTTCGGACATCCACATGATGGTTCTGCTTTCTTTACCCGGCCCTTTTATGATCCGCAGAGTTGGAACACCAAAGCGGTATTGGGCGGGACCTCGGTTGCCGTGCTCACCTATATTGGTTTCGACGGAATCTCGACGCTGTCGGAGGAAGCCGAGAATCCCCGCCGAAACATTTTGCTGGCGACCGTGCTTGTCTGCGTTGTGATCGGCATTCTGTCAGCGTTCCAGGTTTATGCGGCGCAGCTCATTTGGCCGGCCTCGGAGCCATATCCCAACATGGATACAGCTTTCACTTTCGTGGCTGGCCGCGCCTGGGCGCCGCTTTTTGCAATTGTGGGCTTCACGCTGGTTGTGGCCAATTTTGGCTCTGGCATGGGCGCACAGCTGGGTGCGGCGCGCCTTCTCTATGGCATGGGCCGCAGCAATGCCTTACCGAAATCGTTCTTTGGCGCAGTTGACCCTAAGCGGCGGGTTCCTCGTAACAACGTTTTGTTCGTCGGGGCTCTTGCATTGGCTGGAGCGTTTCTGCTTCCTGCGCTCGCCGGAGCCACTACCGGCTACGATCTGGGCGCGAACCTGCTCAATTTTGGCGCTCTCATCGCCTTCATGGGCGTGAATGCCGCCGCATTCGTCCGCTATTATCTGCATGAACCGGAAAAGAAGCTCGGCAATCTGCTGCCGCCGGTCCTGGGCTTCGTGATCTGTTTTTTCCTGTGGATCAGCTTAAGTCCCAAAGCTCTGGTATTCGGCGCGATCTGGATGGCACTGGGCATCGCCGTGGGTGCGTGGAAGACTAAAGGATTCCGTGGCAACCTGGTGGACTTCGAATTGCCGCCGGAGGAGTAACAAACTTTACGTAATTTTCTAATCGGGCAATTCTGTGGAGGGCGATCCCGGCGCCAACCTGTTTCGCTAAGAGGAGGGACAGCATGCTAGGTTCGTTCAACATTGCGGCTTTCGTTCCCACGAAAGATTCTGAGAAGGCTCGGGCGTTCTATGAAGGCGTGTTGGGATTGCGCTTTGTGAAGGACGATGGCTTCGCGCTCGTGCTGGATGCGAATGGGATTATGATCAGGGTGACGAAGGCACCGCCATTTACTCCCGCGCCGTTCACCATTCTGGGATGGCAAGTCTCCGACATCGAGAAAATGGTAGCGGGCCTTCAGGAGAAAGGAGTGCACTTCGAGAGATTTGGTTTTTTCGAGCAGGACGAACTTGGAATATGGACTGCGCCCACAGGTGACAAAGTGGCGTGGTTCAAGGATCCGGACGGAAATATGCTTTCCGTCTCGCAACATGTTTGACCGGTTTGCCTACTGAACGTTCCAGCCGCCGACCTCTATCATAGGTTTCACTGTTCCCAATTCGCTGGAGCGGAAGGTTGCTGTTAATTCGCGCCTCTCGCCGGGCAGCAGAGAAATGTAGTTGTCTTCCCAAATCACTGGAAGGATCTCTTCCTCCGCATCTCCTTTATTGATTTTCAATCTGACAAAGAATGCAAGACTATTGTTCGGATTTTCTACAGTCACGTGGGCAACCGAGTCATCGCCTTTATGTTCGGTTCGAAATGTAACTTTAAGCTTTATCTTTGGTAGTTGCGCGAGGGCGGTGTAGTCGGCGAAGGAATCGGTTGGGGTCATCCACCAATTGGATTTAGCCCAGTCGAGGGTTTCTGGTTTGGTGGAGAGCCAGTAGAAATTTGATCCGACCAGTTTGCCGGCGGAGTCGGTCAGGCGCAGTGCGAGAAAGTAGACCGGGCTCAGGTTCTGCACTTCGTTCTGGAGATCGGGAAGAGTAAGTACTTTGGCGGTGCTGTCAGCGGAAGCGTCGATAGAATCCTGGCGAGAAAACTTCTCGGTCATATCAAGGTTGTAAATCTTCGTTGTGAGTTTCAACCCCTTGGCATCTTCATACTGACTGCTAACTACCCAGATCGAATGATCGTCGTAGCCATAAATCGGGTGCAGCGCTTCCATGGCGCGCTTGGCGCCGAAATAGCCGCCGCCGGGGCGCAGATAGTAGTCGTAGAGATGCCAGATCATCGAAGGCCACGCGTTATTCAGCATCCACTGGATAACACCTGTCGATTCGTATTTGTTGCGGCTGTACGCCTCGTACATAGCGCGCACACCTTCATACGTTTGGAGTTGCGACTTGGCCGCGAAGTCTTCCGCATTGTCTGACTTGCCGTAGCGGTTGGCTAGAGCGGCGCTGAAGACCTGGATGGTTTTGAATTCTCCACCGCCGGCGTGGTAGTTCCAGACATCGTCGATCGGCCAGAGGTGATCTTCGCCGACCATGGCGCGAATGCTTTCGAGGGGCGGGACGGCCGGTCCCATGCTGGTTTCGGTGTTGAAGCCGTAAGCGCCGCCGCAACCGCCAGGGTTGCACTGTTTACGGTTAGGTTGGCCTTGCAGCGTGTCCTGCTCCCAATAGCTCGGCGCAACATACTCGTAGGGACCAGTCATCTTTACGCCGCTGTTACCCGTGACAGTTGTGGGCTTGCCGGTGGCTGAAGAGACGACGGGATTCGGCCACAGAAGCTGCTTTTCGATATCGAGATACATCTGTTCGACGTCGGGCGGAGGCGGGTTGTCGCTGCCGTTGAGCCACATCACAAGACTGGGATGGCTGCGCAGGCGGTACATCTGATCGCGCAGGGACTGTTGCGCGATTTCAAAATCCTGCGGCTTCCACCGCGTCCATCGTTCCCAGAAATCGCAGCAGCACCAGCCGGCCATCACCAAAATACCCTCGTGATCGGCGAGATCGAAGAACTCTTGCGCTTCGAGCTTGCCTTCGAGGCGGACGGTGTTGAGTCCCATGTCAAGAACGTAGCGGAATTCGTCGTGCTGTCGCTGGGAGTTTTCGCGCAGCATCATGTCGGGGGTCCAGCCGCCGCCGCGGATCAGGATGTTCTTGCCGTTGATGTGGAAGGCGCGGCCCCCGGTGGCATTGACTTCCGATGTGATCTGGCGAATGCCGAACTCAGTTTGCGAACGATCGCTGACCACGCCGCCGATTTCGAATTCCATCGTTAAAGGATAGAGATTCGGCGTTCCCATCTGCGCGGGCCACCACAGACGCGGATTCGCAAATACAAGTTGTGAATGTTGATCCGGAGTGAATGTGACGTCTTTGCTTTCATTGGCGGCGAGTTCGACATCTTGTTCGAAGGTTACGTCTCCGATTTGGCCTGCCAGCTTGCCTTTCACGGGCCGGCCGGTCCCGTTCTTGAGCTGCGCGGTGACGGTGAGCTGCGCGGAATCATTGGCAGGCAGGTTCAGTTTCGAGACAACGGTAGGATGGCGGAGAGCGACCGGGCCGCTGGTGGTGAGATAGACTTCGCGCCACAAGCCCATGTTTTTATCGGGAGGCGCGGGATTCCAGTCGACGAAGGTGATGGCTAAATCGTTCTCGGTGGGAGCGAAGACCTGGACTGCGAGAACGTTTTCGCCGCCGGGCTTCATGGCTTCGGTGACGTTGAATTCGTAGGTGCGCCAAGCTCCGGCGATGTTCTCGGAGTTGGCGATTTGTTTTCCGTTGAGGAAGACGTTGGCGCGGTAGTTGATTCCTTTGAAATTCAGCCAGACGGTTCTTCCCGAGAACGACGCAGGAACGGCGAACTCCTTGCGATACCACCAGGAGACCGCGTAGGGGCTGTCGGGCTGCATCGCGGTATTGGAAAAATTTCCGCCGATAGGATAGGTGACGCCGGGGAACTGGCGGAGGCTCATGGCGAAGAATGGATCGGGGAGGGTTTTATCGTGCACCAGTGCTGCGACCACGGTGGTGGGAACGGTGGCGTCGTGCCATCCCTTGGGAACGAAGGCAGCGGTGGAAATCATTTCGCCTTTGGCCTCGAACTTGGCGGAAGATTGCAGAGCCCAATGGTCACGGAGCGCGAGTTTCTCTGGGAGAAGGTTTTGTTTGGTGCCCTTCGAGTTCGGATCTGCAGCCATGGCGAAGTGCGAACCAAGAAGCGCGAGTGCCAATACGGCTAGCTGTCTTGCGAGTTTCATTTCGTATACCTTGGCTGTGGAATCGTGCGAGGGCGCGTTGTCGCGTTCCGCGAATAAGGGATAACACGTCTATTGATACGTTTCAATAGCTGATTTAGGAGGGTGCGCGGAAATGGATAAAACACAAAAGAAAGCTTGAACACCTCACGAGGTCCATGAGGGACCCAAACTCGATTAGTCTTCTCCCTTGCGGCTTCGATGAGGATCACAAAGTGTAGTTTATAATTGCAGCGTATTTCTGGAGTGAATAAGAAGATGATCCGATTTCTGCAAACTGAAGGACCGGTCAAAAAAATCATACTCAGCGGTTTGTTGTTGTTGATTTGCGCAGCCATGGTGATCGCATTCGTCCCCGGTGGGTTGGGAAATGACATTACGGGAACGCCGGGTAAAGGGATTGTCGCCAAAGTCGCAGGCGAGGACGTGACCGTAGAGCAGGTACGCGATACCGCGCGCCAGATGTTGCAACAGCAGGGGGCGCAGTTGGGGGCGAACGCCTCGATGCTACTGCCGTTTTTTGCGCAGCGAGCGGCCGATCAGTTGATTGACCGGCAGGCTTTGCTTGTGGAAGCGCAACACCTTGGATTGAAGTCAACGCCGCAAGAGGTCAGAGACGAACTGCAACATGGCCGTTATGCGCAATACTTCTTCCCCAACGGCAACTTCGTGGGGCAAGCCGAATATGAAGGGATGTTGCAACGCGCCAACCTTACGCCGACCATGTTCGAAGACAATGTGGCCAAGGAAATCATGATCAGCAAACTGCAGGCGCTGATCGCAGGTAGCGCGTCGGTAAGTGACGCCGCCATCCGGCAGGAATTCGATAAGCAGAATACGAAGGTGAAGTTTGAGTATGCCGTGCTGAAGGAAGACGATATCAAAAAAGGGCTGCATCCTGCGTCTGAGGAGCTGAAGGCATTTTACGACAGCCATCAGAAGAACTATGCGAACTCGATTCCGGAGAAGCGGAAGATCAAATACGCGATGCTGGACACGGCGAAGATCGCGAGCGGAGTGCAGGTAACGCACGACGAGTTGCAGGCTTATTACAATCAGCATCGTGATCAATATCGCGTCGCCGAACAAGCGAAGGTCAGCCACATTCTGATCAAGACCCCGCTTCCCGGGCCGGACGGCAAAGTCGACGAGAAGGGCGTGGCAGAAGCTCAGCGGCGCGCGGAGGACTTGCTCAAGCAGTTGAAGGGCGGAGCAAACTTCGAAGATCTGGCTAAGAAATATTCTGAAGACCCCGGCAGCGCGAAGGAGGGGGGATCGCTGGGATGGATTGGGAAGGGCCGGACGGTTCCGGAATTTGAGAAAGCGGCTTTTTCTTTACCCAAGGGGCAGATCAGCGACTTGGTGAAGAGCAGTTACGGTTTCCATATCATTCGCGTCGACGATCGACAGGACGCGCACATGAAGACGCTCGATGAGGTGAAAGGTGAGATTGAGCCGATCCTGAAGCAGCAGAAAGCGCAACAGATGGCGCAGAAGCAGGCGGAAGATTTGCTCCAGGATGCAAAGGCGAAGGGACTGGATGCCGCGGCTGCTGCCAAAGGCATGCCGGTTGTCACCTCGGATTTCTTTAGTCGCAAGGATCTGGTTCCAGGTTTAGGACCGGCTCCGCAGTTCATGGATGCAGTTTTCACAGCCGCGGAGAAGTCTCCCGCCGAGATGGCGGCAACCTCGCAAGGCTTTGCTGTGTTTCAGTTGCTTGGGGTGAAACCGCAATCGACACCCAGCTTCGAAGAAATTCGCAGTCGAGTGGAAGAAGAATTCAAGAACGAACGCGCGAACGTTCTGCTGACACAGAAGACACAGGAGCTTTCCGACCGAGCAAAGACTGGACATGATCTGAAGAAGGCCGCCAAAGAGCTTGGCGCCGAGGTGAAGACCAGCGAATTTGTGGGGCCCGACGGCCAAGTGCCCGATATCGGATCCATGACCGGACAAGCCTCGGTAGTATTCAATATGAAGCCGGGGGATATCAGCGGGCCGGTCGAGAGCGGGGCGAACGGCGTGGTGATTTCCTTGCTTGAGGTCCAAGCTCCTACGGACGCCGATTTCTCCGCGAAGCGTGACCAGATTCGCGACACCCTGCTACAGGGTAAGGAGCAAGAACTGTTCGGATTGTTTGTGACGAACCTGCGCGACCAGATGGAAAAGGCTGGCAAGATCAAAATCAATAAAGAAGAATTAAATACGCTGACCCGCGCGGGCAGTGAACCCGGAGCCTAAACACCGTTGGCCAAGCCGCAGTTTAGTGAGCCGGAATCTAGCGAACAGAATTTGAGCGAACCCCGGTATCAGAGATAGTGATCCAGTTGCATGCCGTTTCCGCGCGCCGCAGGTATCTTGCTGCACCCCACGTCGCTGCCTTCGCGCGGCGGCATTGGTGATTTCGGGCCGGCGGCTTACTCGTTTGTCGATCTTCTCGCATCGGCACGTCAGGGACTTTGGCAAGTCCTACCGCTCGGGCCGCTAGGCTACGGCAATTCACCGTATTCTTCCATTTCGGCGTTCGCCGGCAATCCCTTGCTGATCAGTCTTGAGCGTTTGGTAAGCCACGGATGGCTCCATGCTTCAAAACTCTCCCGACTCTGTTCAGACTTCGCCGCGGTTGAATACGACCAGGTTTTTGCCGCGAAAATGCCGCTACTGTTTGAAGCGGGACGCAACTTTCTTTCTTCCGCCGCAGAAAAGCCGCGGCAACGCTTCGAGCATTTCTGTGACGACAATGCATGGTGGCTCGACGATTTTGTTTTATTCGATTCTTTGCGCGCGCAACAAAAGTTGGCGTGCTGGAATGAGTGGCCCGCGAAGTTGGCGCGTCGTGAACCCGGTGCGCTGGAGCAGGCGCGCAAGGATCGGGCTGTCGATCTGAGGATCCGCAGTGCGTTGCAGTTTGCCTTTCATGAGCAATGGAAGGCGCTGCGAAGGTATTGTTCGGAGCGGTATGTTCGAATCGTAGGCGACGTTGCGATCTTCGTTAATCACGACAGCGCCGATGTCTGGATGCACCCAGAACTGTTTCGGCTGAATGAAAATCTGGAGCCCGATGTAGTCTCCGGTGTTCCTCCTGATTTTTTCAGCAAGACCGGGCAGCGCTGGGGGAATCCCCTTTACCGCTGGGAGGTGATGAAGGAGAAGGGATACGACTGGTGGGTTCAGCGATTGCAGTGGGCGACCCGGAACTGCGACTATATTCGCCTCGATCATTTTCGCGGCTTCGACCAGTTCTGGGAGATTCCGGCCGACGATCCAACAGCGATCAATGGCCGTTGGGTGGATGGTCCGCGCGACGAACTGTTTCACAAGCTGCGCCAGGCTCTGGGGGGCTTGCCGTTTTTCGCGGAAGATCTGGGCTACATCACTCCGGAAGTGCACGCGTTGCGCGAGAGGCTGCAAATCCCTGGCATGGCGGTGCTGCAATTCGGTTTTGGCGACGAGGGTGCGCACATGTATTTACCCCACCGCGCCACTGGCAAAGTGATTTACACAGGAACCCACGACAATGACACGACCGTTGGGTGGTTCCGATCTGGATCGGCTGATCACGAGCGGCGCAATGCAGAAAGTTATCTCGGTTGCTGCGACGATGGCATTCACTGGGCGTTCATCCGCGCGGCTCTGAGCTCGGTAGCAGACCTTGCGCTCATTCCGCTGCAGGACGTGCTGGGCCTGGGTAGTGATGCGCGCATGAATACTCCCAGCCTGCAGGGCGGAAATTGGAAGTGGCGTGTTGACCCCGGGCAGCTTACTCCTGAGTTGAGCGCAAAGTTGGCACACCTCGTGGAAGTGACGGACAGGCTGCCGCAGTCCGTTCCGCCTTTGGCGGATGAAGACTTCGCCGCCTGAAATACTTTTCGTCGTGAACAGCGCGTCAAATAAGGAGAATGCTTTGCTCCTTGCTGCGAATCGTGTATAGAAGTTATGGAGTGTTTTCTTGGCCAGCGAAGCCATTATCGAAGCCCGAGCGATTGAGAAGTCCTATCCACAGCCGGATGGGACTCGTATTCAGGTGGTCGGGCTCACGGATTTTTCCATCGAGCCGGGGAAAATCATCGCTCTGCTCGGCGCTTCGGGATGCGGTAAATCCACACTGCTGCGCATTTTAAGCGGCCTCGGGCAACCCTCGTCAGGGGCGCTGTTCTGGCACGGCAAGCCGATGGCAGGGCAAAATCCGAATGTTGCGATCGTGTTCCAGAGTTTCGCATTGTTCCCCTGGCTCACCGTGCTGGAGAATGTTGAGGCTCCTTTGGAGGCGCGTGCCGTGGCGGCCGTGGAGCGGCGCAAGCGCGCGTTGCGAACGCTGGACACAGTGGGGCTTGATGGTTTCGAAACCGCATATCCCAAGGAGCTTTCGGGTGGCATGAAGCAGCGCGTTGGTTTCGCGCGGGCACTGGTTGTGGAACCGGAAGTCCTCTTCATGGACGAACCATTTTCGGCGCTCGATGTGCTCACGGCGGAAAATCTGCGCGGCGAACTGCTGGAGTTGTGGCTCAACAAGAAGATGCCTACCAGCGCTATCTTCATTGTGACGCACAACATCGAGGAAGCAGTGATGCTGGCGGACCGCATTGTCGTCCTCGGGAGAAATCCGGCGCGCATCCGCTCGGATTTCAACGTACGTCTTTTGCATCCGCGCGATCGCAAGTCCACGCGATTTGTGGAACTCGTAGATTACATCTACAAAGTCATGACCGAGCCGGAAGTGGAACATGCTTTGCCCGATCCGGAAAGTACGGGGGAGATCGTTGTGCTCCCCGGAGGCTTCAGAGCGGGCCAAGCGCCGGTGCGGACAAACAAGTACCAGATTCTGCCGCACGCTCGAGTGGGAGGAATCGCTGGCTTGCTCGAATTGCTGCATGATCGCGGCGGACGTGAAGATCTTTTTCGCCTGAGCGAAGAGTTGGTAATGGACGTGGAGGATCTGCTGCCTATTCTAGAGGCCTGCCAGTTGCTGGGTTTCGCCGCGTTGAAGGAAGGCGATGTGCAACTGTCAAGGCAGGGAGTGCAGTTTGCTGACGCGGATATCCAGCGGCGCAAAGTCCTATTTCGCGAGGCTGTGCTGGAACATGTCATGATCCTCAAGCAGATCGACAGCATTCTAAAGCGCAAGTCCGACCACTCCATTAACGACGAATTTTTTCACGATATTCTTGACGAACACTTTTCCCAGGAGGAAGTGGAGCGCCAGTTCGATACAGCGATGAACTGGGGACGTTACGCGGAGATTTTCGACTATGATCGCGGGAGCGGCAAGCTGGTGCAAACCGAAGTTGCACAAGTTGAAGCATCCCCGATCGAACCTCCGCACACCAATGCCGTTCCACCGGCACACCCCGTTGAGGAACACGATTCCACTCCCACGCCTAAGTCTTGATCTCCAGCTCCACTTGAGGGAATCAGCCGTCGCATGAAACAGAGAATTAGCTTCCGAGGATTCTCGGCCTTGCGCTTCTGGTCGCAGCTGCCAAGTGTTGAGGCCTCGCACTTGCCCGATGTGATTATGTTCGGTGCGGGGATTGCGCTTTTCTATGCAGTGGTGACGGTCGGGCGCTCATGGCTTGGTCCTTTCACTCCCACGGTTGAGATTTCGCGAAGCGTGTGGGCGCTGCCGGCTTATGCGGGTTACTCCCTACTACGTATTACCATCGCCTACATACTAAGTTTGGCATTCACGCTGGTGTACGGGTATGTTGCGGCGTACAACCCCCGCGCCGAGCGTTTCATGATTCCTTTACTCGACGTGCTGCAGTCGATTCCGGTGCTCAGTTTTCTGCCGGGAGTAATGCTGGCGATGGTTGCACTTTTTCCCGGGCGACAACTCGGAGTAGAACTGGGAGCGATCCTTCTGATTTTTACCGGACAAGTCTGGAATATGGCGTTTAGCTTTTACGCCTCGCTGAAGAGCATTCCAAACGAGATGCGGGAGGCTGCTTCGATTTATCGCTTCAGCTGGTGGCAGCGTTTCACGCAAATGGAGCTGCCATACTCTGCGATTGGATTAGTGTGGAATTCGATGATGTCGGTGGCCGGAGGATGGTTCGCGCTGATGGTATGTGAGATGTTCGTTTTGGGGCCGCGCGATTTTCGCCTGCCGGGCCTGGGTTCCTATCTGCAGACCGCTGCCAGCGCGGGCGACACGGCTTCGATCTTGTGGGGTATCGCCACGATGATCCTGGTGATTGTGCTGCTGGATCAGTTCGTGTGGCGGCCGGTGATCGCCTGGGCGGAGAAGTTCAAAGTTGAGCAGGTGGAAAGCAGCGACACTCCGCGATCATGGGTATTGAACGTGGTGCAGCATTCAAGCTGGCTTGCGAGCATTCGACAGAAGACGGTGCGTCCGCTGGAGGAGCGACTGCTTCTGTATTTTGCGCGGCCTCATAACAAGGAGAGTGCGGAGGAACCTGCAGCGCCGTGGCGAGAGTGGCTGCTACGCGGACTTCTGCTCCTATCCCTCGGTGGCATTGGTTATGCGGTGGTTCGCGTCACCATCATTCTCACCGGATTGCAAAAAACCGAACTCCACCTGGCGGCCCTTGGCCTGGGCGCGACTTTCCTGCGAGTGAATCTTGCACTACTGATCGGTGCGCTGTGGACGATTCCTGCCGGCGTCGCGATCGGCTTCAATCCTCGACTGGCGCGCATCGCCCAACCGCTGGCGCAGATTGCGGCTTCTGTTCCGGCAACGGCGTTGTTGCCTGTAATCCTTCTACTGCTGATTCAGCTTGGCGGAGGACTGGGGCTGGCATCGATTGTCGTATTACTGCTGGGCACGCAGTGGTACGTGTTGTTCAACGTTATCGCCGGGACAATGGCAATCCCCACCGATTTGAAAGAATGCTGCTCGGTCTTCCACATTTGGGGAATTGAACGGTGGAAGAAGCTTATCCTTCCGGGCATCTTTCCCTATCTCGTGACGGGATTGGTCACGGCGTCCGGCGGTGCGTGGAATGCCAGTATCGTCGCTGAATATTTTCATTTCAAAGGACAAATTTACACCACGACTGGACTGGGCGCGACCATCAGCCAAGCCACCGACAGCGGCGACTTCCACCTGTTGCTGGCCGCTACCATGATGATGGCGGCGACAGTTGTGACGATTAACCGGCTGGTCTGGCGCAAACTTTATGCGCTGGCGGAAACGCGCTTCCGGCTAGATACGTAGTAGATTTCACCGCGCGCTTTTGTCCCGGTGCGGAGCGTTTAGAATGTTACTTCCGGTTACTATGGTGCTTCCTCCCTCGTAATTTCATCAGCATTTAACTTGGTCTTCACGCCGCCGCAACGCGCCTGCGCTATTCCTTTAACATGCCGTCAAACTATTTCCACGGAGAGGAAACACCGCCGAAGTGTTGATGCCGGTTGATGGACTTCCCGGTGTTCCGGTTCTCGCGGAGAAATTTGTCCCGTTAGACAAGGTGCGGGATCTTTACCGCCGCGTGGCGCAATCTCCGGAGGGCTTCGGGTTACAGAATCTCTTGGCAGAGATGCAAGTGAAACTGCGCGTCGATCCGGCGGATACGGCTCGGATCCCTGCCAGTGGGCCGGTCGTGGTCGTGGCCAACCATCCCTTTGGAATGCTGGATGGAGTTGTTCTCGCGGTGTTGCTCACTCGCGTTCGCCCGGACGTGAAGGTGATGACAAATTTCCTGTTGCGGGATGTGCCTGAAGTGGCGCGGCACTGCATTTTTGTCGATCCGTTTGCGAGCGGTCGCGCGGTTCCCGACGGAGGCATTGACGTAAACCGGCGCGCGGTTCGGGAAGCGCTTGCCTGGCTACACGGCGGCGGGGTGTTGGCCATCTTCCCAGCGGGAGAAGTCTCGCATTGGCAATTTCCTCAGGCGGAAATAGCTGACCCTCGGTGGAACGACACTGCTGTACGGTTGATGCGCCGGACGGGCGCCGCCGCGCTGCCGGTTTATTTTTGCGGATGCAACAGCGTGGGTTTTCAGCTCTTCGGAATGATTCATCCGCGATTGAGAACGGCGTTCCTCTTGCAGGAATTCCTCCATCAAAAAGGACGGACTGTAGAAGTGCGCGTGGGCAGCGAGGTTTCCGGTGATTCCGTGACGAGTATTCCGGATGATAGGGAGGCGACTGATTATCTCCGCTGGCGCACCTATCTGTTGGCGCGGCGGCGACGGCATGGGACGTCGTGGCCGTCGCTGGTGCATTCCAAGATCTCGGCGAGCGTACAGAAACCTGTCGCTTCTGCGGAGCCCGCAGAAAAGCTCGCGCAGGAATTGAGCCAACTTGCGGCCGCTCGTTGTTTATCCGAGAGCGGCGATCTGGCGGTCTACCTCGCGCAAGCAGATGAGATTCCAGGGATGCTGCGGGAGTTGGGACGGTTGCGTGAAGCCACGTTCCGCCTGGCGGGCGAAGGCACAGGTAAAGGCCGCGATCTTGATTGTTTCGACCGTTACTATTGGCACGTCTTGTTGTGGCACAAGGGCAAGCGGGAACTGGTGGGCGCATATCGCGCGGGCAACACGGCTGAGATTCTCGCGGAACACGGCGTGAATGGTCTCTACACGAGCACGCTATTTCGCTACGATGCACGAGTTTTCGAAAAGCTTGGGCCGGCGCTGGAACTGGGACGTTCTTTCGTAAGGCCGGAATACCAGCGCCAATATGCTCCGCTGCTTTTGTTGTGGAAGGGAATTGCGCGTCTGCTGGCCACGCACGCGAAGACCCCAGTGTTGTTCGGCGCGGTGAGCATCAGCCACCACTACAGCAAAACCTCACGCGAGATGATTTACCGTTTCTTCGAAGCACGCATGGGGGAAGACGAGCTGGCAGGATTGATCGAACCAAGGCGGCCGTTTCGGCCGGCAAGGTTGCGGCCCTGGGATTGCCGCGCCATGTGCCATGCCTTGCGCGATCTGGAAGAACTTTCGCAGCCTATTACCGACGTGGAAAGCGATGGCAAAGGCTTGCCTATCCTGCTGCGGCAATATGCGAAGATCGGCGGCAAACTTCTAGGCTTTAACGTCGACAGCAAGTTTTCCAACGTGCTCGACGGCCTGGTGGTCGTAGATCTGCGGAAGACCGAGGCGGCCGTGCTCGAACGCTATATGGGACGAGAAGCCGCGATACAATTCCGGCAGCTTCATGGGCTGTAGTCGCGAGCGGTTTTACGAAGACCGGCTATCCTCTTGCCTTTAGCCTGGTTGCTTCGTTCGTAACCACGCACGACTGCGCAGCATCTTTGAGCGCGGCTTCCAACTGCACTCCCAGAGCCGCAAGTTCTTCTTGATTGGTTAACTGCTGCAGGCGCTCGAAGAGTTGGCGCTCTTCTTTGCGGATGTGATTAGAAAGACGCTCTCCGAAAGCAAGCAAACTCTCCGATGACATGCATCGTTCTTCAGCCTGGAAGAAAAGTCTCCGCAGGGCTGCGTGATCCGCGATCAGTTCTTCGACGATAGGGGCTAATTCGGGGAATTTGCCGGCAGCAGGGAACAGCACCTGTTCTTCAGCCGCGAAATGAATTTTGATCTCCTGTTCGAACTGCTGCTCGATCTCCGCCTGCCAGGCTTGCAGATCCGTTACGCTTATGGGCTGGGCGCGATCGATGCGCACACATAGAGCTAATGCGTGCTGATGCTGGCGAGATAGTGGGATCAGGCTCTTATGGCGTAGCATGGCGCCACCCATCTGAGGGGTTTACTTTTGGAAGGATCACGCCACGCTCACGGGTTCCGAAGGTTCGACAATAGCGGGACGCACCGTCAGCCAGTCGGTGCGAACCCGCTCCCACTCTTGGATCAGCATGCCGTTGGCCTCAAAGAAACTGCGAATGCGGGCGCGCTCCCATCCTGCAATTTCTTCGAGGATGGGAGCCAACACGGCCAGCGCACTCGTGCTCAGAACGGTGCGTTTGGCGATCTGCGAAACGTTCGGCGATTCTGAGACTGCAATGGTGAGACCGTCCCGCGCATTGAGTTGCAGCATCACGTGAATATCGGAGTTGCCATCGCCCGAGTAAATCACGTGATCGGGACCAGTGACGTGCTGCGCCAGCAGTTGATTAAGGACCGCAACCTTGCCGTAGCCCGCCGTGGCGCGAACGATGGTATCGATTTCTCCGGAGGCTTTGTAGCGGAATTCCGTGCCGTAAATATGATCCTTTGGGACAATCCCTTCAAGCGCAGAGTGGATTACTTCGACGGGCGCGGCCGAGAGAACATAAAAATCGAAGAAGTGTCCATCCACGCCAGTGGCGAGGATCTGGTAGAGGAGTTTGATGTCACCTTTGAGCCGGATGAGTTTGCCCACTTCGTGAAGATGTTCCTTCCGCACCTTGACCTTGAACTCGGGGTCGTGCAGCAGCAGGTAGGCGAGTTCCGCTCCCTGCTGCACAAGGTTGATCTTCGCCATGCCTTTAGCTTTGTGTTCGAACTCCGCGGTGGGAATGCCTACGAGTTCCGCAAGCACGTAGCCGGAATCGTTGAAGGTGAGCGTCTGATCGAAGTCGCTCGCGAAAATGTAGCGCTTTAAGAGCTTATCTGCCATATCATCCTTTAGATTCGCCGCGAACTTAGAAGGCCCATTAAAAGAATTGATTGCGATTATATGCGGTTCCGGTTACATCATTGTTAGGAATTCACATGTGCGGAGCTGAGAAGAATAAACCTGCGATATTCCCGCATCGAAGTAGTGGTGCACTTTGATAAGGAAGCGATCCAAACGCGCGATTATTGCGTCGCAAAGAACGCGACGCTTCGCGCGGATCGCCCAGATCCTTCGCCGCGCAGAAAACGCTTGCGCAGGATGACAGTCAAAGTGCACCACTACCTGCACCGAGCGTGCCTTTACTAAATTCCCCGACACGTCCAGAATAGATGTTTGGCTTAAGACGTTGGAATCGGTATGAACTGGACCAGCCGTCTTGAGAGTCAGCGGCAATCTTTACAAAACATACAGGAGCCTTCATGCCAGCATCTGGTGAACTAATTCGCTCGATGAATTATGTGGAAGATATTACGAATACATTGCGACGCATTTGTATTTCGATCCCTCCGATGAGTACGGAGGAGCGCAAACGGTTGGCGGAGTCCTTGCGCACCGCTGGAGCAGCAATCAATGCCGCGATCGTAGACCTGGAAAAGGCGGCCCAATAGTGGCAGAGGTGAGAACCGTCGCGGTGATCGGCGCCGGCATGATGGGTCGAGGAATTGCTCACGCCGCCGCGATGGGTGGCTATCGCACGATTCTTGAAGATTTGCTGCCGATGGCGTTGCGGCGAGCGGAGAACGAAATTCGCGCCAATCTCGATAAAGCCGTTGAACTGGGCAAAGTAGACGCTCCCGATGCCGAGGCAGCCTTCAGGCGATTGGAATACGCAGGTTCGGTGGATGAGGCTGCACGCGAGGCCGATCTCGTAATTGAAGCGGTGCCTGAGGAGATGGAGTCGAAGATTGAAATCTTCACGCTTCTCGACAAGATCTGCCGTCCCACGACAATTCTGGCTTCGAACACTTCTTCGCTGAGCGTCACGGAAATTGCCAGCGTGACTTATCGCGCAAAGAAATGCGTGGGCATGCGCTTCTTCAATCCCGTACGCAAGATGAAGCTGCTTGAAGTGGTGCGCGCTCTCGAAACGGACGATGACACCCTATCGGCAGCGGTTGAAGTTGGGAAGCGCATGGGCAAAGAAGTAGTGGTGATTAAGGAATCGCCGGCCCCGGCGGAGACTAAGCTCGACGCATCTGCATCGTCGAGGTTAAGTGCGATTGTTCATGCCTGAACGTGCGAGCGTCCTGCGTCCAAAGCTCAAACCGGATAAAGATTCGATTCCCTCACGCGCTACTCCCTTGGTTGCGATCAGTACCTGAAAGCTTTCGCCCATGCCTGCGGGAGTGACCAGATGCTTAAGTTGGAGCGCGACCTTGGCTCGTTCCTGCGGAAGACGGCATTCTTCAAAGGCGTCGGCAAACTGTGTGGCTTCTCCAATGCCCATCAGGAATTGCGATTGAGTAACAAGCTTGTGTGTCTGCATGCCACAATTTTCGAGGGCCGCCGCGAGTGCAGTAAAGTTTACGTCGGCAGTAATGTCCTGTTCGCCGGGAGCTTCGTAAGGATTCGCGCCGATTGAATGCTGGCGGATTGCCTTCAGCGTTCCACGATGGCGTCCCGCGAGTTGTTCTTCACGCGTGTAGCCGTAGTCGATGGCGAGAATAAATCCGCGTTGGAGGTTGGCGGCAATTCGTTCCGCGTATTGTTGCGCGACAAGAGGCACCTCGACGCGTTCTTCGGGTTCGGGATGGACCGAGTACCGATCGAGGAATCCAAGTTCCTCGGGCGAGGGTGGTGCCCAGATTTCAATGAAGCGGCCGTCGCGGGTGTCGATGCGCAGGGAGCCCTTGGAGCTAAGAATTTCGACCGGGAGGGCATCGAAGAATTCGTTGGCGAAGACGATAGCGCGGGTCTCCCTGGTTAAAGCCCCATTGTTTCCCGATTGACTCCCAGGTTGACTTGCGAGGCTCGGAGAGGCTGCCGGGCTTCGCCCGTCTGGGGGGCAGCCGGGGGCGGCTGTCCCCACATAATTGCCTTCGACAACCAGCTCAGCTTTTCCCGTCTCAAGATAGTTGTTTAGTGTGGTTTCGATTCGTCGGCGCAGCGCAGGTGAGACTTCTATTAGCACGTAATGCAGCGCGTGGAAAAAATCTGGAAATTTATTTTTGGACCAGCCGAGTACGTCCTGCGCGAACAAGCCGCGGCCTGGGCCGAGCTCAACCAGGTCGATGTGCTCCGGTGAGCCGAGGACGCGCCACATCTCGTCGAACTGGCGAGTCAAAAGCCGTCCGAAGACAGCGTGGACATCGCTCGAGGTGTAGAAATCGCCGGCTTTTCCGAACCGCTCAGCGTTTCGCGAGTAGTATCCAAATTCGGGGTCATAGAGACAAAGTTCCATATAGCGCGAAAAGGGAACGGGACCGCGCTCGCGAATTTCATGTTCGATCTTCTGGCGTAGCGGATTCACAATTCCTTTGTGCGGCGGTCGGCTCGGTCCTGCGGCGTGCGGATGAACATCTCGACGAAATAATCGTGCAGGGCGTCGTAGAGCTGGCGCTGGAAAGTCCATTCGAACTGGGTGTGGTCGAGATCGCGGGGATGCAGATCGAAATAATACGTGTGGACGGGAATTGAGGCATCTTTGAACTGGATGACGATTTCCACTCCTTCGCCTTTAGCGCGGGCCGAGAAGTTAAGCAGAGGATGCTCGTAGAGGAGCAACTGGGCGAGGACGCGGTCAAGACGGTCAGTCGCTGTCGGGGTCACGCTGGAATTATAGAACACCCATTAGACCTACGTACAGTAATCCTGTACAATAGGAAACAGTGTGTAGGGGCGGTAAATGATCGAAACTACTTATACTAATCTTCGACAAAGTCTGGCCTCGGTGCTGGACCAGGTCGCGAATGACCACGAGGTTGTGATTGTGCGCCGGAAGGGGGACAGAAAGGTTGCCATGGTTCCCGCCGATGAACTTGCCGGGCTAATGGAGACAGCACACCTTTTAAGATCGCCGAAGAATGCGCGTCGGTTGTTGACGGCGTTGCAACGAGCGAAAGCCCGTAAGGGCAAGACGGAGCCCTTGGAGAAATTCCGCCGGGAGATCGGGCTTGCCTAGTGGCGCCAGCTGGGAAGCCGTATTTCATCCCCAGTTTCGACAAGACCTTCGCTACTGGGTAGAAACCGACCGGAAAATCGCGATTCGCGCCTTCGAGCTTATCGAAGGCATCTTGCGTGACCCTTTTACCGGAATCGGAAAGCCTGAGCCTTTGAAGTACGTGCTGGCGGGCTGCTGGTCGCGCAGGCTTAACCAGGAGCACCGCATCGTGTATCGCGTAAGTGGTCGCCGGATTGATTTTCTGCAGGGGCGGTATCACTACTGACTAAACAATCTGACTAACGGAAGGCGGGGGCCTCTCACGCCAGTTGGCGGACGCCGGAGCTACTCGTAGCGCAAAGCTTCGATGGGATTCAGTCGCGCAGCCTTGATCGCGGGCAACATTCCGCTGACGATGCCTACGAAGCTGAGAATGGCCGTTGACCAGATCAGTGTGGCGGAGTCGATGTAAAGGTGGATGTCGCCTTCACTCGCGTCTTCGATGAAGGCGCTCCAGAGAGTGAGAGAACCCACCGACCACGAGATAAGATAAGCAAGTAGAACCCCCAACAGCCCGCCCAGAGCCGTGATTACCAGAGCCTCAGCCAGGAATTGAAAGAGAATGTGCCAGCGGTGCGCTCCGAGGGCCTTTTCGACGCCGATCTCGCGGGTACGCTGCGTCACCGAAACCAGCATGATGTTCATCAGGCCCACGCCGCCGATGCCCAGCGTCAATAGACCGATAAATCCGAGCAGAAGTTTGATACCAACCGTGATCACGTTGAGGTCGGCAAGATCTTTTACGGCGTCAAAGACGAATATGGCGCGTTTGTCCTTCGGATCGAAGCCATGATGAAAAGCCATGGAACTGCGCACCGCCTCGACTACCTTGTCGTGGTCGCCTTCGTAATCCATCATGATGCCGTCAAGATAATAAGTATTCTTCAGGTCGCTCATGGCACTGTAGGGGACGTACACGAGGGAATTCATATCTTCGTCGCCGTTGGAAATGGTGTGCTGGAGGACGGCCACGATCTTGTAGGAAATGCCATCGATGCGGACACTTTCGCCCAGCGCATTCTGACCTGAGAAGAGCTTCTTCTTCACTGTCGAGCCGATGACGGCGACGCGGCTGTGAGTGAAATCGTCCTGCTCACCGAAGAATGCGCCTTCGCCCGCATCCAATGCGCGAATTTTCTCGTAGCTGGAATAGATGCCGTGAATGCCATAGCTTCCGCTGCGGGTGCCGAAGGAGACAAAGCTTTGCTTATCCACTTCAGGCGAGATGCGAGTAAGAGCGGGGCACTCGGCGCGCAAGAAATCGAGATCGTCGCGAGTCAGACGAACTTGGACGCCGGCTTTGGTGCCACCAGCTTGTATCGACGTCCGTCCTGGAAAAATTGCGACGAGATTGCCGCCAAAGGTGCGGAAAGCAATCATCAGGGCATTCTCAAAGCCCGACCCATAGGCCAGCAGTAAGACGACTGTGGCAATGCCCCAAGCCATGCCGAGCATGGTAAGGAGGGAGCGGCGGCGGTTATGTTTCAGAGCGTCGAATGCTTGTCTGCCAAGGTCGCCAAACATGATTACTCCAAATCCTATTCCTGCCGCAGTGCTTCCACCGGAGGAAGCAGCGCGGCTTTGCGAGCGGGATAAATACCGGCAACGATGCCGGCGATGGACAGCGACAAGATGGCGACGACGGCGGAAGCAGGTACGATTCGCGGTGTATCGAATCCTTCCGGAGCAGGCAGTTGCGCCAGCAGTGCGACGAATGCGCTGCAGATCGCGAGGCCGATGCCGCCACTGAACGCGGTCAGGAATGCGCCTTCGACAAAAAACTGCGTCATGATATTACGGTGAGTAGCTCCGAGCGCCTTGCGCAGGCCGATTTCCCGGGTTCGCTCGGTCACGGAAACCAGCATGATGTTGATCACGCCGATGGCTCCCAATCCGAGTGTGACAACTCCAACGACGCCCAGAAACCAGTCCATGGCGTCAAAAATCTTCGCCACGCGGATGGCGCCGTCGATGGTGTCCCAATCCATGAACGCGTCGTCGATATTGGGATCGAAGCCATGGCGCCGGGCGATGATGGCATGAACTTCGTTCTTGGCTTCGACGTGCAGCTCTTTCTTGATAGGACGGTAGTTGAGGAATGAAATGGCATTCTCGGAGTTCTGCGCCTTCAACGGAAAAAGCATCCGCATGGTATTGAAGGGGACGAAGATGCGGCGGTTGGTGCCGTTCTCGCCTTCCTTCCCAATTCTCGGGATGACGCCGATCACTTTGAAATCCATGTCATTGAGCAGGATGGTGCTGCCAACGGCCGGCTCTCCGGGAAACATGTTTTTCAACAGTTCCCATCCCACCACGGCCACACGGCGGTGCTGGAAATTGTCTTCGTCATTGAACCAGCGTCCAGGCTCGATGGGAGTATTGCGAATCTGGCTGTACTCCGGCGCAACGCCGAAAACCTGACCATTGGTGGAACCGTAGTCGCTGACGGCGCGGATGTCATCGCGCTCCAGCACCGGCGAAACCGCACGCAAGAATCTGGATTGTTCACGGATGGCGAAATAGTCGCCGTAGGTTAAGTAGTACGGCTGTCCTGACTGGTAGCTGCCGGCCACGGCTGGGATACGCCCAGGAAAAACAAACATAATGTCTTGACCCAGCTCTGCGAGGTTCTTGTCCTGGCCGCTACGGAAGCCTTCGCCAAGACCTACCAGCAGCAGCAGCGAGCCCACACCCCATGCGATTCCAAACATCGTGAGGAACGAACGCAGCTTGTGCGCCCACAGAGTGGACAGCGATTGCCGGATAATGTCGACGAGCATTCGCATAAATGTGCCCCCACGGCTCCGGAGAGGTGCGTGGGGGCCCCGGGTAACGGTCAGGCGAGGGGTCTCAATCCCACCCAACCGCTTCTCTTCAAAGCATCTGATCTGTAATACGCAGCCGGACTATGCGAAGTTCCCGTCTTCGGTTAGTTACTTAGACCGTGGGAAGCGGCAAAAGGTTATCCGATGGGATGAGGAACAGTGATGATAAGGAACAGAGATAACGCATTCACTAGCGCTGTTAACGGGAATCAGCGCCTTGAAAGGTCAGAACTCGAAATATCCCCCGCCGGGGGCCGTATGAGGGACGCCATCTGTGCCTGTGGCGGGCAGCAATCCTGACACTCCGCTCAGGCTTTCCCACGCGGCCTGATTCAACGCGGGGTCTGAACCAACAAGATCGCGGATCATCTGCCACGCAGCCATATTGAGCGCGCCTTCTGGGGGAGGGCCCATCGCCAGGGAAACGGAGCATTGGGGGCAGAAAGAAATACGATGTGCCGCCGATTTTTGCCGCGGCTTGATTCCGACCGTTTGCGCGAATATGTAGAGCGCAACGGACTTGTGTCCGGTTTCGAGTTCGCGACTACAGCGAAGACAATGCATCTTCTCCAAGGATCTCTCCTGGGGTGGTCTCCCGACGGCGGATTATGAATATTGTCGTTGCGACGTCGCCAAACGCAAGTGTGTAGAGAGATTCCGGTGAACGCGGTATTCGGCGCCGTCGGCAAGCGCTTCATGCGCAGAGAACCAAGGTTGCTCTAGGCACATTCAGATGACATCGTGCACTCTATGGCGATGGGTGCCCATGCAAAAGATGACCGAGCCTTAAACGATCCAGCCTTAAACGATCCAGGCTCAAACGATCCAGGTTCAAACAACCCAGGTTCAAACAACCCAGGTTCAAACGATCGAGGCTCGCGCTTATTGGTCCGTTCGCCAGTTCCGGCGAATCAGCGATCAAACGGGATCGTGCGATTGGCACACCTCCGCAAGTTGCGTGAATGTGAACAGGTAGCAGCGGTGTGCTACCGCTTACGAAACGGTAGCATCGAGTTTCTGTTGGTGCGGACCCGAAACAGCGGTCGCTGGACTTTTCCCAAAGGCAGCGCCGAACCGGGGCTGACCCACGCTCAAGCGGCGGCGCTTGAGGCATTCGAGGAGGCCGGGGTTCACGGCCGCATCGAAGACGCTTCGTTCGCGCGCTACATCTGCCGGAAGCGAGGTGCCGTGTGCAAGAGAGCCGAACGATCCTCGGAAAAAAGATCATCGGAAAAACGATCCTCGGGAAAAGGGTTGGCTGTACATGCACATCTCTGTCTTGTATTACGGCTGGGAAAACCGAAAGAGGCCAATCGAAATCGAACCTGGTTTTCTGCCGAGGACGCGAAGAAGCACTTGCGAGAAGGACGTGACAGCGATGGAAGGGAATTTGTGCGGGTGGTGGACAGGGCGGTGGCGCGCATTCAGCAGTTGCACGGCCCTACGAGTATCGATTTCGACAAACTGCAACAAGGACGAGAGCGAGAGCAAGGACGAGAGCGAGGGAAAGATGCGCTGCAAAAAGTGCAGTTCGAGGCTCATGACGAAGTACTTGGCCGGATGCGTCAAGGTTCGTTCGTGCCGCATTCTCGTCCCCGAGCGGGTGAAGCAGTAAGATATTTTTCTCCCGGCGCAGAAGCCAAGCGCCGCGAGCTCTTGCAATGTGAGGTCTTAGAGTTCAGTCCGACGAAGGAGATCACTCGAAACTCCAGCTGGTTTCCCGGCAGAAAGAAGCCTAAGGCTTTGGGTACTGGCACAAAAGGCGAGTGAGCGCGTCCACAGATGCGCCCAAAACTATTGCGACTATTGCTCTTTGTTTTTCGGCCGCTCGAAAGCTTTCTGCAGATACTTACGCGCTTCCCCGAGGGCGCCAAAGGTATCATCGTTCGTCTGGATAGCCTGCCGGTATTCGTTGATGGCGCGCTCCCGTTGTCCGGTGATGTCGAAAATTTTGCCCAGTTGGATATGGCTCCAAACTTCGGTCCAACGCGGTTCTCCGTCTCCGTTAATGGCAGAGCGATATGAGTTAGCCGAGGACTGATAGTTTCTCTGCAGGAAAAATATCTCCGCGACGCGGTAGTGGGCGAGAGAGCTGTTCTTGTTGATGTCGAGCGCTTTGTTGAACTCGCCCAGCGCACCGGAGAGATCACCCTGCTGCTGTATGGCCTGACCGCGCAGAATGGAAGAGCGCAGCTTCACGTCTGAAGAGTTAGTGAGCACATGATGGTCAGGATCGACGGCGATGCGGCGCGGGCGTCCGAAGGTTTCAACGCTAAATGCTGAGTTGGTGCCCACCACTTCGATTTTCTTGTCTTCCGTTTTGCCGTCGGTGTCGATACGCAGATCTACGGGCATGCGGAACAGATCGAGATCCTGTGTAATCTCACCCGTGACACGAAATCCGGGAGGTTTCTTGTCTTTGGACGCCTGAGCCGTCGCTTGCGGCCCCCCCAATCGGTAGACGGAGTATTTCACTTTGAATTCGGGAGCCCCGGTGGAATCGAGCCACTGCGAGAAAAACCAGGTGAGCTGCTCGCCGTAGTTTTTTTCCGCGATGGCGCGGAAATCGTCCATGGTGGCCGATTTGCCCTGATAGGTTTCGGCGAACTCGCGCATGGTCTTGAGATATTTGTCCTCGCCCAACACCCAGCGCAGCATGTGCAGGATCATCGCACCCTTGTCGGTGACGAGCGACTGAAACTCGGTAGAGAACGGATCGAGCTTGCTCGCACTGGAGAGGGGCACGGTGTCATAAGCCAGGGCGCCGACTGACATGTCCTTGACGGCTTCCTCAAGACCAGCCGTGCCGGCAGCGTTCTCCACGTACATCGCCTCGGAGTAGCGGGAAAAGCCGTCCACCAGCCACCAGTTGTCTTTTGTTTCGGGACTCACCGAAACACCCCACCATTGATGGGCAATGGCATTCGCGAGCAGGCGATAGTTCGTCTTTTCGGTGATCGAGGGGCCAGCAAGCGCGGCGATCTCCGGGGCCCAGGCGTAGGGAACAGTGTCCCCCGGGAGTTCGACGACGTTCAACCTCTGCGAAAGAGGGGTGCCGTACAGCGTGATGTAATACGTGAATTCCTGCACGGCCGTCGTCGTGTATGTGGGAGCCAGCGCCTGGTGCGTAGGCTTGAAGAAGACGTGCAGGTTCATTCCAGCTTCGTCGCTTTTGTATTCCTGGAAGATGCCGGCGACTATGGTGCCGGGAAAGCTTGGTTTGGAATAAACAAATGTGAATGTCTTGGTCGGGAGTCCGTTTGTATTGGGTTTCTTCGAAGGCGGATTGTCGCTGACCGTGGACTTGCCGCTGCCGATCACCACCATGTGAGCCGGCACGGTGACGCTGATGGTCGCGGTGAAACGATTAATTCCGTAGCCGCTCACCGGAAACCAGCGTCCCGCATAGAGGAGGTAACTGGTGTCGTCGCCGATGTGCGCGAGCATGAGGCCTGGAACCGGGCTGTCGTCGGCGGTCTCCAGGTCACCTTCGTATTCGAAGGTGAGCGTGGTAGAAGCGTCCCTGGCGAGGCCGGCAGGCAGCGGCACGCGCACGGTCGAATCCTGCGTGACGCGCTCGGCAGACAGCGGCTGGTTCTTCTCATCAAGAACCTGAGTGACGCGCAGTCCGTTGTGCAGTTCGAAGACGGCTGTGTTCAGGTCCTGGAGGGCGGTGAATTTCACCTTGGCCCGCGCCGAAATCTGATGGAGATGCGGAGTAAGATCGACCTCGATCTTGTAATCGTCGACGCGCAAGTGGACTTTCTCGACGGCCCACGACGGGGTCGCGATGAAGGCCAGCAGCAGCAGGGCGAGGGAACGGCAAAGAACGCTCTGAGCGCGCCGAGGGCGAATCTGCATTAAGGAGAATCTCCAGGAAACGGGGCTAACCATTTCCTATGATGAAGATTCTCACCCAAAAGATGCTGCGAGCACAAGGTTTACCCCACCTTAGTTATTTCGAGCGAAGCGAGAAATCTGCCTTCTGCCGATGCCGGCAAACAGCAGGTTCCTCGTCGCGTTCGCTCCTCGGGACGACATTCAGGGGGCAGGAACCGTTGGTTTTTCACGCACCGGACGGCAGCATCGCCAGGATGATTTCTGCGGCGCGGTCGGCTGGGTGCGGGGCTGGGAGTTTGAGGGCGCTCTCTGGGGCGCGGAGCTTAGCTTTCACTTGGGCGAGGCCCTGCAGCATGCGGTTGCGAGCGGGGCCGTCAGGCAGGATCTCTTGCAGGCGGCCCACCACATTTACGGCAGTGAAGTCGTGCTGTACGAGTTCAGGGACGATTTGCTCCCCGGCGATCAGGTTGACCATGGCAAAGTGCGGGACTTTCACTCGCGGTTTGCCCAGAAAATATGTAAGCGCCGAAACGCAGTAGACCATTACGAACGGCGTGCGCATCATTGCGGCCTCGACCGTTGCTGTACCGCTGGCAATGATGCCGGCGCGCGAATGCCAGAGCGCGGGGAGAGACTCGGGCACGAGCGTGATCTTATGCGGAGCTGTTGATGTTCGGTTGATCGCCCTTCGATCCATCAGGTTTGGTAGGAAGGCGCGGTCAAGCGTGGGGGCGACGGGGAGCAAAAATTCGTAATCAGGACCAAGATGCTCGGCCGCGTCGAGGATCGTCGGCAGATTCATCCGCACCTCTTTGACTCGGCTGCCGGGCATGATCGTGATCCACGGCTTGCCGGCATCGAGATGAAACTGTGCTGCGTAATCGGTGCGTTCGATTGCCGGGAGGTGCACATCGGCCAGCGGATGGCCGACGAAGGTGGCGTCCACTCCGCGCTCACGATAAAACTCTTCCTCGAAGGGGAAGATCACCAGTGCCTTATCGATGTAGTCACGCAGAAGGCGGACGCGTCCCTGACGCCATGCCCAGAACTGTGGGGCGACGTAGTAGACAACGGGAACGCCTCGTTTCTTCATCTCTCGCGCGACCCGCCAGTTAAAAGCGGGCGAGTCGATGACGATGGCGAGATCGGGTTTGCGCTTGTCGGCTTCTCTAAGCAGATGCTGGTAGAGCCTATATATCTTTGGCAGATGGCTGAGGATTTCGGTAATGCCAACGACGGAAAGATCCTTCGCGTCGACAACCGTGTCGCAACCAGCGCCGCGCATGCGCTCTCCACCCACGCCGAAGAATTCGAGCCGACTGTCGTCGGCCGGACAGCCGAGGGCGGCTGTCCCCACACAAACGTCTACCTCCGCCAGTGTGGGGACAGCCGCCCCCGGCTGTCCAGCGGAGCGAAGCTCCGCAGGGGTTCTGTCTGCAGCGCGGCGCAGAGCTTCGATGAGCTGCGCCCCATACATTTCTCCGGAAGCTTCACCGGCCGAGATCAGAATCCGCACGGAAGCAATTGTAAGTGACGGACATGCGGATCGAGGAGCCTAGGATTACTGGCGGGGGTCTGAATGTTGCGGCAGCGGACAGTGGCGGGAGATTCGGTACCGATTTCGATTAAACCAGCGATAGCCCCACCAAAGGATCCAATTAAAGCCTGGAAGACTGAAGATTGCGTAGAAAGGCCATGCCCACCAGATTCGCCGTGCCACGTACAAGTATGCGTTGGCGCCCGATTCCGATTCTCCGGTGCGCGTCAATACTCGTATATCATCCAGCAGATTCTCTTGCTCAATTTGCAGAATGCCTTCGGCAGAAGCGGACTGCAGGTCTTTAATCGCAAAGCCCCTCGGTTCAACTGTCTTCTTCCAGTAGTGAACCCAACGAAAGCAGAACCCGCATCCTCCGTCGTAGAGTATCCAACCCTCGCGAGGCAGCGCAGATTCAGATTCGTGGTCGGCCAGCCTCATAGAATTCGGTCGCCCTTGAAGACGATGACCGGTGAACCATCGGCCACGAACGCGGAGTCAGGGCGACGTTGAAGAATTGTTCCAAGTTCTCGCCCATAAAGAGCGCTAGCGTCGCCTTCAAAACCAGCGGTACGGGTTGCCCACACTTGCCATGGGGCGTGTGAGACATGATATTCCAGGCACCCGCCATCGGATTGAGCCGAGTATCCCCAGTAGTGTTCGGTGATAAACGCTTGCAACGTCCGAGCTTGAGGAACCGCCGGAAACCCCTCGGTCTGAGCGGACAGCCGGCACCACCGGTTGCCAACTTGCCACTCGAACCCGGCGCTCTTGGTCGCTTCCCTAGTCTCGATACGATGCCTCATCCGAGCGTATTTGTAGTTCTCGCCGTATACCATGCGAGCGGTTGTCACAATTGCGCGTCTGGGCACAATCTCAGCGACGAAAACGACTCCCCTTCGGATATCGCCATCCACGTCCCGGCGAACATAGAAGCGCAGGTTTACCTCGTCGAAATTGGTATGAAACGGGACTGGGAGATATCCAAACAACCTGGTGCGGCAGAACCGAAAGCCAACCAGGCTGACGTATGTTTTTCCCTGGAACGAATCCAGTGATGTGGCGGGTGGTACGTACCGACTCAGAAGACCGGGGTCGACCTGATAGTTCAACATCACGAGGTCTCGCCATTCGGCCGAAAGGAAAACCTGTTTAGGTTGAGACATGCTCTCATCGGCCATTCGTTTCAGGTGCGACTAATCGTCGGCGCTCGCAGTCACTTCGGAATCCGCGGTCGAGAGTTTGTCCTGAGCCGGCCGAAGGGGTGACCGCACCGCACTGATCTCCTGATCCTTGTACTGAAGCTGATACAGCTTGAAATAAATCCCGCGCTGGGTCAGGAGCTGCTGGTGGGTGCCCATTTCGCGAACCTGGCTTTTGTGCATGACGATGATCTTGCCGGCGCGCTGCACGGTCGACAGCCGGTGCGCGATGATCAGCGATGTGCGCCCCTCGACCATGCGGCTGAGCGCGTCGCGCACGCGGAATTCGGTTTCGGTATCCACGCTCGAAGTAGCCTCGTCGAGAATCAGGATCTTCGGTTCATGCGCGAGCGCGCGCGCGAAGGAGATGAGTTGTTTCTGTCCAGTCGAAAGAGTGGAGCCACGTTCGCGGACTTCTTCGTCGAAGCCTTTGGGCAGAGCGCGGATGAAGTCGGCGAGGTTCACGTCTTCCGCAGCTTTCTCGATGTCCTTGTCTTGAATCCGCGCGGTGCCGAGCCGGATATTTCCGCCGATGGTGCCGCTGAACAGGAATGGATCTTGCAGTACCACGCCGAAGCGGCTGCGCAGGTCGGCGAGATCCATATCTTTGACGTCGACGCCGTCGATTTTGATCGCGCCTTTCTGCACATCGTAGAAGCGTAGCAGCAGCGAGATCAGCGTGGTCTTACCTGCGCCGGTGTGGCCGACGATGGCCACGGTTTCGCCGGGTTCGATGGTGAAGGTTACATCGCGCAGGACCCAGTCGGGGGCAGTATCACTGCCTACTACATTGCTCATGGCCGGCGAAGAGCTAGCCGAGCTTTGCTCGACCGGACGGCCGGGAGCCTGCCCTGAGCCTGTCGAAGGGGCGGCCGTCCCCACATGGTCCCTGCTAGGTTCGGAGTTCCTGCTTGCTTCCGTGTCGCGATAGGCAAACCAGACGTGATCGAATTCGATGCGGCCTGGGCCTTCGGGACGTTTGGTGACCGCGGGTGAAACCACTTGCGCGGGTTCGTCCAGCAGCTTGAAGATGCGTTCACTCGCCGCCATGGCCGACTGCAGGATGTTGTATTTTTCGCTGAAGTCCATGATCGGCCGGAAGAAGCGCAGAGCGTACTGGATAAAAGCGACCAGGACACCCAGTGACGCCACGGTTGGCACCAGGCGGAACGCGACCAGGGTGTTCCAATTGAAACTGATGGCCACACTGGTTGCCCGAACATTGCGCATCACGTCACCGCCGCCGAACCAGATGACGCACGCAATCGCAATCGCAGAAAGAATTTCAACCACGGGATAGTAAACCGAGTAGGCCATGATCGCGTCTTTATACGCATCCATGTGATTGCGGTTGATTTCCGAGAATCGGTTGTAGGCTTTGCGCTCACGATTGAAGAGCTGCAGTACGACCATCCCGCTGACGTGTTCCTGCAGGTAGGAGTTGATGCGCGCAATCGCCACACGAATACGACGGTAGGAATCGCGCACCCGGTCACGGAAAATTTTTGTCGCCACCACGATAAAAGGCAGGACTGCAAATGTGATCAGCGCCAGCTTCCAGTTCATGCAGAGCATTACGCCGAGAATGCCGAAGAGTACGAAGAGGTCTTCGAAGATCGACACCACGCCGGAGGTGAACATTTCGTTCAAAGCGTCCACGTCGGTGGTAACGCGTGTCACCAGCCGGCCGACCGGGTTCTTGTCGAAGAAAGCAACGTGCAGCCGCTGCAAATGGCGAAAGATCTGGCGGCGGAGATCGAACATTACTTTCTGTCCGGTCCATTGCATGAAATAGGTTTGCAGAAACTCCAGCAGAAAGCTGAAGAGCAGCAGTCCCACGTAGATTGCGGAGATCTGCGCGATTCCAGTGACGGCGCGTGGGCTGAGCCAGCTCCAGACACCGGAAGAAGACACCCCTTTCGCAGGGGCCAGATAACGATCGATCGCAACCTTGGTGAGATAGGGTCCCAGCACGTCGGCGAATGATTTAAGGAGAATTGAAAGCAGAGCGATCGCAACCTGCCAGCGATAGGGACGCAGGTACTTGAGCAGCCGCGCCATCAGTCGGCTGTCATAAGCTTTGCCTAATACTTCTTCTTCCTGAGACATCGGGTTTCTTGGATTGGTGCTTAAAACGGGCGCCAGCAGCCCTGTTAACAGGGTACCTCAATATGGATGCCGAAGCAGTCGCGAAGATGGAAAACGTTGTCGGGATTAGATGCGATGCAGATATGATAATGGTGAGGCATGGCTCTTGGCATTTACATTTCGGTGCCGTTCTGTCGCACCAAGTGCAGTTACTGCAACTTTGCCTCCGACGTATTTTCTCGGGCAGTTTTCGACCGGTATGTGGATCGCGTCTGTGCCGACATTGAGAACGCGCCTCAGGTCGCGGCAGAAATGGGCGGGGAGATTGAGCGCACGGTCGATTCCATTTATCTCGGGGGCGGGACGCCGACGATGCTGGAAGGCGCGCAATTGGAGCGCATCTTCGACGCGGTACGGCGGCAGTTCGATGTGACTCGCGACGCTGAAGTCACAGTCGAGTGCGCGCCTGGCACACTCGCAGATGCGACGCTGGAGAGTGTCTTGAGTTGCAGTGTGAACCGCGTGAGCCTCGGCGTGCAATCGTTCGTGGATCAGGAGGCATCCGCGGTTGGTCGGCTCCACAAGCGCGGGACCGTCCTGACCGACATCGCTCGACTGCGGTCTGCGGGAATTACGAACTTTAATATCGATCTGATCGCCGGATTACCGCATCAGACTTCGGAGAGCTGGGAGTTCTCTCTGGCAGAAGCCATCGCAACCGGGTCACCGCATGTGAGCGTCTACATGCTTGAAGCGGATGAAGATTCGAGACTGGGACGGGAGCTGTTGGCGGGCGGAAAGCGCTATCACGCGCACTTTGTCCCTGATGAAGAAGCCATCGCGGATTTTTATCTTGCCGCTTATGATCGGCTGCAATCGGCTGGGATTGCGCAGTACGAGATTTCTAACTTCGCGCGCACGGGATTCGAGTCACGACACAATTTGAAGTATTGGACACGCCAGCCCTATCTCGGTTTTGGCGTCGACGCACATTCGATGCTAAGAGCAGTAGATCGGGAAGGGCATGAGTTCACTCGTGCCTCCAAGACGCAGGCGCGGGAACCGCGCTTTAGCCCCTGTGGGGTCGAAGCAGTGCGCTTCGCAGTCCCCGATTCGTTGGAACAACATGTCGCACATGGACCTTTACAGCCGACACTCGTCTCGCGCCGCGCAGCTTTGGAGGAAAGTTTTTTTCTGGGGTTGCGGCTCAACCGAGGCGTTAGCCTGCGGGAGCTGACCGCAAAATTTGGCGGCGAAGCAATCGACAACGTCCGTATTGCGATTGAGGACCTGGTGGAAGACGGACTGATGGAACAGAGGGAACAATATCTCTGCCTGACGCCGCGCGGACGATTGCTATCGAACGAGGTCTTCGAGCGGTTCATACTGAACGAGGTTGCCAGCCGACTCTGCTGCAGTAATAAGAGTCGTCAGAATCTTTGTGGCGGCAAACCATACGGTCGGTTGGACTGAAAGTCGTTATGACCAATATCCCCAGTAATGACGCGGCTTATTCCACTTCCTCCTGCTTCTGCCCGAGGTAACTTTTCCGCCTTCGAGCGCTATGTTCTAATCACAAAATCGGCCTTGAGCCGATGGAGGATCCTTGGATTTTCAACTAAGTGACGAACAGCAGCAACTGAAGAAAAGCGTCCGCGAGTTCGCCGAGCGCGAGATCGCGCCCAACGTGATGAAGTGGGACGAGGCTAGCGAGTTTCCGCTCTGTACGGTAAAAGAACTGGGCAAGCTTGGATTGTTGGGAACGGTTTTCCCCAATGAATATGCGGGAGCCGGCATGGGCTACGAGGAATACGTGATCGCCATCGAAGAGTTGTCGCGAGTGGATGGGTCGGTGGGCATCATCGTGGCTGCACACACGTCGCTCTGCTCCAATCACATTTTTCTCGCTGGCAACGAAGCGCAGAAAAAAAAATACGTCAGCAAACTTGCCACCGGGGAATTCATTGGAGCCTGGGGATTGACCGAGCCTTCTTCGGGATCGGATGCGGGCAGCGCTCGCATGACCGCGAAGCGTCGCGGTAACAATTGGGTGCTCAATGGCACGAAAACTTTCTGCACCAACGGCCACTACGCTGATGTGATTGTGGTTCTGGCCGTGACCGATCGGTCGGCCCACACCCACGGGCTTTCCGCATTCGTCGTCGAGAAAGATGCGAAGGGATTTCGTCCCGGCAAAAAAGAGAACAAGCTGGGGTTGCGGGCGAGCGACACGGCGGAGCTGATTTTCGAAGATTGCGTCATCCCGGCTGAGAATCTTTTGGGCAAGGAAGGGGATGGCTTCATCGACGCGATGCGCGTACTCGATGGTGGGCGCATCTCGATTGCCGCCCTGTCGCTGGGCATGGCTCAGGGCGCTTACGAAGCTGCCCTGAATTATTCGAAGGAGCGTAAGCAGTTCGGCAAGGCAATTGGAGAGTTCCAGGCAATTCAATGGAAGCTGGCCGATATGGCCACGGAGATCGACGCGGCCCGTCTGCTCACCATGCGTGCGGCGTCGATGAAAGATGCCGGCATGAAAACGACGCTCGAGTCTTCAATGGCAAAACTCTACGCCAGCGAAGTCGCTGTGAAGTGCGCCAACGAAGGGGTGCAAATTCACGGCGGCTACGGTTTCATCAAAGATTATCCGGCCGAAAAATATTACCGCGACGTGAAACTGTGCACGATTGGCGAGGGGACGAGCGAGATTCAGCGGCTGGTGATCGCACGGCAGTTGTTGAAAGACTGATTGCTGCCGCGTAGTGGTCAGCTTGAAGGACGCCTGCCCGCAGCGGCTAGAGCCGCGATTGGTTGAGGCATTTACGGCACGCTGAAGCCGCGCCCTTTCAAACCAGGTTCAAACTGACCCATTACCTGCTGCCGCTCAGGTTTCTTCTTCCATCTCCCCTGCTTTACACTGATCGCTTGGACCAACACATTCAGACATGGATTGATGGATTGCTGGTCGGAGATATTCGTGCCTTGGCGCGCGCTATTTCGACAGTGGAAAACCGCGCGCCGGGATGGTCGGAACTACTCAAAGCCCTGTTTCCGCACAGCGGCAAGGCTCAGGTCCTAGGCCTGACGGGGCCGCCCGGAGCGGGGAAGAGCACGCTGGTCGATCAGTTGGCCCGTTTCTACCGCAAAGATAAACGCATGGTGGGGATTGTTGCGGTTGATCCTACAAGTCCATACACCGGCGGCGCCATTCTTGGCGACCGCATCCGAATGCAGGAGCATTTTTCCGACCCCGGGATTTATATTCGAAGCATGGCGACGCGCGGGTCGCTCGGCGGCCTTGCGCGCACGACCGCCGACATAACCACGGTGCTGGATGCTGCGGGACGCGACTTGATCATGATCGAGACCGTGGGCGTGGGACAGGATGAAGTCGATATCGTGCGCCTGGCTGATGTCACAATTTTGATATTAGTTCCGGGTATGGGCGATGATGTGCAGACCATCAAAGCCGGCATCATGGAAATTGCCGACATCTTCGTGATCAACAAAAGCGACCGCGATGGGGCCGAACATGTGGAGCGTGAAATCCTTACGCTGCAGTCGCTGGCCACGCGCAGCGACGGCTGGACTCCGCCGATCGTGAAGGCCGTTGCCAGCCAGGGAATCGGTATTGAAGAATTGACGGCTGCGGTTTCGGACTATGAATCATACCTGCGGAAAGAGAACCTGGCGCTCCGCAAGAGCGTTGAGAACTGGCAGGAGCGACTGATAGAGATGCTGCGCGATGCATTGCTGGAAAAAGCTCGTGCCCAGATGCAGGATGGCTCGATCGCTCGTTACGCAGTCGAAATTGCCGAGCACAAACGCGATCCCTATACACTGGTTGAGGAGATCGCCGGCACCATTGGGAAAAGTGAGATGGGGAAAGATTGATGGTTCAAATCGATCATCTCGGGGTAGCCGTAAAGTCGCTGCAGGCTGCGAAGGCGGTCTACGAAAAGCTTGGGCTGAGTATTTCTCCCGAAGAAACGGTGGAGCAGGAGCAGGTGCGGCTGGTGATGGTGCCGGTGGGCGAAAGCCGGTTGGAACTGCTGGAGGCAACGTCGGAAAATTCGACGATCGCGAAATTTATCGCCAAGCGCGGCGAAGGCTTGCATCACGTTTGCCTGCGTGTTCCGGATCTAGCGGCGGCTGTCGTTCGTCTGAAGAAAGACGGAGTGCGCCTGGTGTCGGATGAAATTAAGATCGGTGCCGGCGGTCATAGATATGTTTTCGTTCATCCGTCGAGCACCGGCGGCGTGCTTCTCGAGCTGGTCGAAGCGGCGTAGGTCAAAGGCAAGATAGGCTACGGATTTTTCGCGGATCTCCGTACTCAATACGTACACGGATAGGCGTCATTCCATTTTCATGCTTCTTCTCGCAATCGATACTTCCGGCAAGAATGGCAGCATCGCGCTGGCGCGGGCTGGGGAGCCGACTGCCGAGGGCAGTAACTTCGAATTGATCGAGATTGTGCCGCTGGTCGGCGGTACTTTTTCCGCGCAACTCATTCCCCAAGTAGCCGAGCTGCTCTCAAGCAATGGGTTCATGAAGACCGCCATCGGCGCTTTCGTCGTGGCGTCGGGGCCGGGGTCGTTCACCGGTCTGCGGGTCGGACTGGCGGCGGCTAAGGCTCTGGCCGAGGTATTGGGCAAGCCCATCGCGACGGTATCGCTGCTGGAAGTATGCGCCTTCATCAGCGGTTTGCAAGGTAAGGTTATGGCGGCGTTAGAAGCTGGGCGCGGTGAGATCTATGTCGGGGAGTATGAAATCCCGGCTAAGCCTGGCCAGGCTCCTCGAGAGCAGATATTGAGCAAAGATTTATTCCTGATCCACGCTAGAGGATGGGCGGTGGTAACCCCTGATCCGACTATCGCCGAGGCCGCCGCCGCAGCTGGATTGTCAGTTACCATTCTTGCATCGATCTCTGCGGCCGCAGTTGCCCGATTGGGCTGGCGTAAGATTCAGTCTGGCGAGACGGTAACGCCTGAACAGTTGGAGGCGAATTACATCCGCCGCACTGACGCCGAGATGCTCGAGAAGAGTAAATCTTAGCTTGCGCGTGAGACAGGCCAATGTCGCCGATGTTCCCGCCATCATGGAAGTTGGCCGCGACAGTGTGACCACCTCCCACTGGTCCCGACAGGTATACGAGGGCCAGCTTGCGATCACAAGCCGTCGGAAGCATGCCGAGCGCTTCGTTTGGGTAGCTGAACGTGACAATGCAGCGCCGCCAGAGCAGACCTCAGGCAAGGCCCCTGAAATTCTTGCCTTCCTCATGGCACACCGGGTTCTTGAGGATTGGGAATTGGAGAATATTGTCGTGAAGGGAACGGCCCGTCGCCGCGGAGTCGGCACGTGCCTGCTGGGCGAGTTTATCGCCTATGCCCGTGCGCAGCAGGGTGCGCGAATACTTCTGGAGGTCCGCGAGTCGAATCACAGCGCCCGCGCTCTATATCGAAAGTTCGACTTCGCAGAGACAGGATTACGCAAGGGTTACTACGCGAACCCTCCGGAGGACGCAATCGTCTGCCAGCTCAGCCTTTCTTAAGAATTTCTCATATCGAGACTGCACCAGATTTCGGCATTGAACCGTTTTTGGGGCTGTGGTAAGTTGAGCCTATAAATCCCCCGGTTGGAGGTCTGCTGGATGCTGACTCCGAATGATGCGCTCCTGACCAATCACGACGAATTTCGCAAGCTGGCTCAGGAGCACCTGCAGTATTCCACACGTCTAGATTCACTCACCCAAAAACGCTATCTCAGCGAAGACGAAAAGCTGGAAGAAGTTCGTCTGAAAAAGCTGAAGCTGCGTCTGAAAGATCAGATGCAGTCGATCGAGCGGCAGTATCGGCAGCAGTTCGGAACTCACGTAGCATAATTTTTCTGGCCATCTTATAGCGGCTGCTGCCGCTGGGGCGGTTTTGTATCTACCCACGGGCGCTCATCAGCGCCTTTCTTTATTTGGACTTACGGTTTAGGCTTACGTGCTTTTCCAGCTCAACGTGAGCCGATGCCACGCATCTCTGCTCTATAATTGAATTCTAATCTCATGGTTCGTGACGGCTACTATTACGCGCTGGCTTTGATTGCAGTTGCTTTTCTGGCGGGTTGGTTCGCCCGTCCCTCCTGGGCGTTAATTCCTGGATTGCTTGCCGTGTTCTTTCTATGGTTCTTCCGCGATCCAGAGCGCGTGATTCCCGACGCGGCGGGCGCCGTGGTATCGCCTGCGGATGGCAAAGTCACCGACGTGTCGTGGGTGACTGAAAGCGGAAGCAAGCAGGCTCGCATCAGCATCTTTCTGAGCGTGTTCGATGTCCATGTGAACCGGTCGCCGATCGAGGGAGTGGTCCGCGCGGTTCGCTATCAGCGCGGAAAGTTTTTGAACGCAATGAATCAGGCTTCGGCGGAGCAGAACGAACAGAATATTGTTCGGGTGGAGGGCGACAGCCAGGTTGTGATTTTCAAGCAGATCGCCGGATTGCTGGCGCGAAGAATTGTTTTCTATCCTAGAGTTGGCGACCGGCTGCAGCGCGGCCAGCGCGTCGGGCTGATCAAATTCGGTTCGCGCGTGGATGTGTTGCTTAGCGCTTCCGCTGGTTTGCAGGTCAAGATCGGAGACCGGGTTCGCGGCGGTGCGAGCGTCCTGGCTTACCTGCAACCTGAGGGGGAACTTACCAGCGCGGGCCGTCATTCTAGCTCCGAGAAGGCGCGCTGATGGATGCTCCTACTCCAAATCCTGGCAAAGAAGGACGCCGCCGGCGCCGTATGAGCAAGGGGATGTATATCCTCCCTTCGCTCTTTACTACCGGAAATATGGCGGCGGGTTTCTACGCCATCCTCGAGGTCGTGCACGCGAACGCAGTGAACTTCTGGCACTTGGACAACGCCGCCAAAGCAATCGGATTCGCCGTTTTATTCGATGGCCTGGATGGGCGCGTCGCGCGCATGACCGGCACCAGTAGTGACTTTGGCAAAGAGCTTGATTCCCTGGCGGACGTAATCACGTTTGGCGTCGCCCCCGCAATGCTGGCGTGGACGTGGGGATTTCACCTGATGCCGCCCGTCGCGCTCACCGATTGGAATATCAAGCTCACACAATTGGGCGCCATTGCGGCCTTCCTGTTTCTGATGGCTGGAGCCAGCCGTTTGGCGCGATTCAACATTACTTCGAATCCGCAGCCGTCTAACCCAGGACGGCCCGGGAAGAAATATTTTGTTGGCATGCCCATTCCGGCCGGTGCCGGAGTGATTGCAGCTGTGGTTCATTTTCAATCCGGCGTGCCGCTCGAATCCTGGTATACCGCGATGACGTGGCTGGCGATGGTCTCTGCGGTGGGCTATTTGATGGTCAGCACTTGGCGCTTCTACAGTTTTAAAGATATTGATTTCTCTTCGCGCCATCCCTTTCGGTTGATCGTCCTGCTGGGAGGTTTGTTCGCCGGCATCTGGTTCTTTTCGAAGCCTGTACTTTTCGCGGTTGCGCTCCTGTATACGTTTTCCGGAGTATTATGGCGGCTGCAGTGGATTTTCCGCCGCAAAAAACATCCTCCGCCGCCCGCCTACAAGGAGTTATCCCAGACTTCATGAGTGCGCCGCCCAAAATCGCCGGATTGTCCTCTCCGTCGGGAGCGCGCGGAAAGCTCTATCGTGTCGCCATCGTGGGCGCGGCCACGCTCAAAGGGAAAGAAGTTGCGGAGATGCTCAACGAGCGCAGCTTTCCCGCCGTCGATGTGCGCCTGCTCGATGACGACGAGTCGATTGGGCAACTCGAGGCCACGGGCGACGAAATCAACTTTATCCAGAGCGTGCGCGCGGAGCAGTTCACGCATGTGGACTTTACGTTCTTTGCGGCCGACGCCGAATGTACCCGCAATAATTGGAAACGAGCTCGCGATGCGGGCAGCACGATCATCGATCTTTCCGGCGCTTTGGAAGAGGAAGCCGGCGCCCAGGTTCGCTCCGTCTGGGTGGAGCGTGAACGGGGAAAGATGTGGCAACCTGAGTTGCAACCGGCCCCGTGTGTCGTGGCTCATCCCGCGGCGTTGACTTTGGCTTTGCTGCTTCTGCGGGCGCGCAAAGTTGGCGTCGTCCGGAGTGTTGTGGCGACGGTCTTCGAGCCTGCCTCCGAACAGGGACAGAAGGGCATGGACGAGTTGCATCAGCAGACCGTCAACCTTTTGTCGTTCCAGTCTCTGCCGAAGGAGGTGTTCGACGAGCAGGTCGCCTTCAACCTGGTTGCGCGATACGGCCAAAAATCGCACCTGTCGCTGGATGCGCTGGAAGCGCGCGTGCGACGTCATTATCTAAAGCTGGCCGGAGCCGAGGAAGCGCAGCCCGCTCTCATGGCGTTGCAGCCGCCCGTTTTTCACGGCTATTCGCTGGCCATTTTCCTCGAGATGGAGCAACGGATCGATCAGGGAAAATTGTCAGAGGCGCTCAGCGGAGATCACGTGACGCTAGCAGGAGAGGAAGACGATTCGCAGCCAAATAATGTGAACACGGCGGGTCAGCCCAACATTATGGTTTCGTTGAAGAGCGAGCCCGCGAGACCCAATGGGATCTGGCTCTGGGCAGCCGGTGACAACCTGCGCATCGCGGCTATGACTGCAGTGGAGTGCGCCGAGAGTATGACCTCGACGCGTCCGCTGGGAAAAATCCAATGATAGGTCGCAAGGCCGCGTGGCTGGCGTTGGTTTTAGCCAGTGCTTGCGCCAGTTGCGGATATCACACGGCCGGCCACTCGGTGCAGCTTCCCGAAAACGTCAAGACCATTGCGGTCACCGCTTTCGTAAACCAAACCAGAGAGTACCGCATCGAGCAGTTGCTCACATCTTCAGTGGTCCGCGAATTTGCGACGCGCACGCACTACCACATCCTAAACAATACCAGCGAAGCTGCCGATGCCACGCTGCGCGGCACTGTGCTCTCAGCCTCTTCTACGCCGCTGACATACAACTCCACGACTGGCCAGGCGGCCAGCGTTTTGGTGGTGGTAAGCATGAGCGTCGCGCTAACCGATCGCCAGGGCAAGGTGCTCTATCAGAATCCTTCCTATCTGTTTCGCGAGCAGTATGAAGTGTCGCAAGACTTGACCAGCTTTTTTGAGGAGAACTCCCCTGCCTTCCGCCGCCTCTCCCAGGATTTTGCTCGCACCCTGGTCTCCAACATTCTGGAGGGCTTCTAAATGGTAGAGTCTCGAAGGGGCGTTCGTCGTCGGTTGCTCGTCGTTAACGGCTCCGCTTCCTGCCAACGATTAATGACCATCGACCTACGACGGAGTTTCTGAATGCGTGCCTTTGCCCAAGCCGAACGCTTTGTCAGCGAACTGGAGTCGCGAAAGCTGCGTCCGGCCTACGTGTTTGTGGGCGATGAAGCTTTTTTCCGCAAGCGTTTCCGCGACGCCATCCTCGAACACCTGGTTCCAATCGATCTACGTGATTTCAGTTTGTTCGAGTTTGACCTCGCGGAAAATGATCTCGCAGAGGTTCTCGACCGTGCCCGCACGCCTTCTTTGATGGCTCCGTTCCAGGTATTTTTCGTGCGTGGCGTGAAGAATCTTTTTGGCCGCGGCTCGAATGAGGAAAAGCTTGCGGCTATCGAAGAGTATTGCAAGAACCCGAATCCGGACGCGCTGATTGTGTTTGTCGCCGACCATATCAGCATTCCAGCTGACGTGCGCCGCATGGAGATGCAGGACAAAGAGCGTTACCAACGCATCCGCGAAACCATGGGCCAGTACTGCGGCGTTGTCGAACTGGCGCGCGTTGAAGAAGGCGAAGCGGTCCGCTGGATTTCCGAATATTGTGCCAGCCGTGAAGTGCCGGTAAAGATCGATCCCGACGGCGCGCGCGAACTGGTCGATGCGCTCGGCGGCGACATGATGATGATTTCGAATGAACTGGAAAAGCTCACGCTCTACGTCGGTGCCCGCAACCGCATCACGCTGGGCGATGTGGAAACCATGGTGCTCGCCGCCAAGCAGCGGTCGCTGTATGAACTGACTGACGCTATCTCGTCTAAAGATCGCGTGCGCGCTCTGGAAGTGCTGGACGCGATTCTGACTTCGGGCGACGGCGAAGAAGCCGCGATCGGGCACATCTACATGCTGGCCAAAACCTTTCGCCAGATGCTGGTGATTCTCGAGCGCAACGTCCGAGATCAGCGCATGCTCTGGGCCGCGCTATGGCAGGGCTTCCGCGTGCCACCGTTCGCCGCCGACGATATCATCAAGCAAGCGCGCCGCTACAAATCGCGCCGCGATCTGACCCGCGCCATTCGCCTCGTGGCGAAGGCCGATCTTGCCCTGCGCTCCAATCCCGTAAGCAAGCGCATGGTGCTGGAGCGTCTGGTCATCGAACTCACTACCGAACCCAAGCTCGAAGCTCCGGGATGGATGCAGAACCAGTTGCCCGTGTGAAGAACGGTAGCCATCAGCTTCAGGCGTGCGCTTTCAGCGTTTGGGTGTGCATCAAGAATGCATTGGCACTATCTCATCGAAGGCCCTTGGATCGTCTTTGTCGTCTATTGGGCGGTGGGCGCGCTCAAGACACGGCGCACAGAGCGAACGGAATCGTTTGCCTCGCGCTACGGAGTCCTTGTTCTTGTAATTATCGGCTTCGTCCTGCTCTTCAACGACGACGCAGGGACCGGGATTCTTGGACAAAAAGTCTTCCCAAGCATTTACGCGCTCAATATAACGGGAGTTGCGCTCACTTGGGCCGGCATTGCGCTGGCGTTATGGGCGCGCTGGCATCTCGGTCAATATTGGAGTGCCCGGATCACGATCAAGGAAGGCCACAAGCTGATTCGCACTGGGCCTTACGCGCGCCTTCGGCATCCCATCTATTCTGGAATTGATCTTGCCGCGATCGGGTCCGCTCTAGCGATCGACCGATGGCGATGCGTGGCCGGGGTCTTCCTGATTATTCTGGGCTACTGGATCAAAGCGAGAAGAGAGGAAGCCATGCTGACCGCACAGTTCGGAGCGGACTTTCAGGAGCACTGCCGGCACACCGGCTTTCTCTTTCCTGGCTTTCGCTGAGCCTTCATGAAGTCGAAAAAAAAAACGGCAGACCTTTTGGGTCTGCCGTTTCTTTTCTAGCCGTCGCTCTTAATCACGGAACAAAGTCGAACGGCGCGGTGGCGTCGATCTGGTTGAAAACCGTGTTGGTCGATGACGCCGTGGATTGCGTAACACTCAGTCCAGTCAGCGAATAAAGCCTTGCCGTGGAACTGCCGCCAACATCGGCAACCGGAACGGTGAGAGTGATGACGCCGCCTTTCGAAGAATTCTTGTAACCGCCCTGAATAGTGTGAACCGGTGGATACGTCATGAAGAATCCCTCACCACTGTCGAAGGTCGTGGTCTCACCGTCAAAGAAAGTCGGAGTTCCTCCGTTGTCCGACTCCATAGCGGCGAAGTAGGTGTGGCCTGCGCCGTGAGGGTCGGGCACCTCCCAACGCACTAGCCAGACCGCATCGGTCCCGCCCAGCGTGGGAGACACCGCAAGCGTGCTCAGGCTTTGCACATTGATGGTGAAGGTGTAGTGCTGGGAATCAGGCATCGCAACCGCAGCCTGGCTCAGCATCAGATTGGTTGATGCGCCGATGGCCAGACCGTTCGCCGAGTAAATCGCATCCGGCGATCCGGCCGCGTGGCCGCTTCCCGGCGTTGTCCCTTTTACCTGCCCGACGCTGGCGTACAAGCTCGGCCCGGCATACTGGCGGTTAAAACCGATGATCGCCGATGAAGTTCCGCTCCCATCCGAATTCTGGTTTACCGCGTCTGACCAAACCACGTTGGCTTCTCCCTTCAAACCTACCGTCACGGTGATGAAGTCGAGCAATCCGCGGTCGCCCCCGGTGGTGCAGGAGATCCCAAAGGTACAGATTTCACCATAGTGGTTCGATACTTCCGAGACGGTCGTAGTCGCAAACGTTGGCGTACTGTTCGGTTTTCCGTTGACAATGGCGTTCAGACTCTGTGCCATCATCACCGACCAGTGCCCAGTGATGGCGCTTGATCCGCAGGGCTGGCTGGGGCAGGAACCAAGTGTGGGAGTTCCGTACCAAACAACGTCAACCCGACCTGGATCGCCGGCAGCGACCGATGGAAAAAGGCTGGTCTGAAGCGTGGGGGTAGCGGCTGTTACTTTTATCGGAGGACCCCAAGTCGCTCCGTGGTTGGTAGAAACTGCGAGGTAAATCTGGCTCGATCCACTCACCTGCCCGGTTGAACTGTCGACCGGAGCCTGCGCCCACACCACATACAAGTTGCCCGAGCGATCGATGGCAATGGGTGCGAAGTCCTGACCTACCGTAATTGTGCTGTTCCCCGAACTATCGAGCTGGCCGTGATAAACCACCTCGGTCGTGCAAAGAGTAGGTTGAGCCTGGCACAAGGTTTGGCCATTCAGTACAGTAGGCGTAGTTTGGTTGTAGCCGTTGGGGAATCGCACGACGATTACCGCGTTGGTATTTCCATTTGCATCGGATCCGTTGGTCAGGTTGCCGTTGGCGTCCGTCAATCCGGTGTGGGAGATGTAAACTCCTCCGCTGGAATCGGTCACGATTCCGGAAACGATTCCGTCCGGCTCAATCTGCTGGGCCGGCAGTGGAGTGAAAGTAACGCCATCCTGGGAGCGCGTGATCTCAACGATATTGCTGCCCACTTCGCCCAGGTTGGGCGCACAAACGCCGACGCACTGCTCAACTTCGTCGACGGTCTGATACAGTGCGCCGCCGGCTTGCGGATCGCCGAACGCGGCGATCCACGGGCGGTCTACACCGGTATCGTTGGCCGCGTCACAGGTGGTCGACCAGGTCGCGCCCTGATCTGAACTCGCGCTGTTGCTGACATCGGTGAGGCCTTGCAGGTCAACAAAGTAAAGCCGGTTGATCGAGTCTATCGCCAGGCCTGAGTCTCCGCCACCAACGCAGGTGACGAGCGGCTTGCCGACCGGAGGCGCGTTGCCTGGAACCAAGTGAAAGCTCATGCCGTGATCGGTAGACCGCCAAACGAAACTGGCTGTCGTCGCGAAGCCATAAGGAGTGGAAACATAAATTCGATCCTGGCCATCAATGGAAAGGCTGGGCTCGCCAGTGATGCGCTGGTTATCAACGATCACTTCGCGGCCAAAGAGAGGACCTTTAACGGCTCCCGCTGAGGCGGCAGGATCTGCCGCAAGGGCAGCACCCGCCATGAGCAGACAAACAACAACCAACCAAAGACCGGAAAACAGGATGGCGCCACGGCCATTTATTCGGTACGGCATCTCTTTCCTCCTTAAATGTTTCGGAGCTGAGTTTATTGGTCGGTGAGCGACGCGACCGCGGACGCAGCTATAGGCAAGCGAAGACGAAGACGAAATGGAACGGCATCACAGGCGCCTGCCATATTTCTCCGCACTCGCGTGGCGGATATTTCATCACGCGTGTGGAAGTTTCCGGGGCCGATTCCACCGAGAAACGGCTACTAGATGCCAGATTGTTTATTGCGGTTGGCTGGATTGTTAAAGTGAGACAGTGTCCCTCCGGTCGATTTGAGGGTTAGGACCATCTGGCGGATGCCGGGGCAGAGAACGTCTAAGGCAGAAAGCTATTTCATTGCCGCTACGCGCGCGCCCAGGCGCGACTTGTACCGCGCGGCGGTATTGCCGTGCAGCGTGCCCTTCTGGATCGCCTTGTCGAGCGCAGATACGGTCTGGCGGTAGGTCTGCTCGGCGGCTTGCTTGTCGCCCTTCTCGATGGTCTCGCGCAGGGTGCGCAGGGCCGTGCGCAGGCGGGAGGTGTTGGCGCGATTGGTGGCCGTGCGCTTGGTGGTCTGGCGGGCGCGCTTCAGCGCCGAGTGATGGTTAGCCATGTCTGATTCGATTACCTTCGTGTTTCCAGAGTGATATTCGGGTGGGTCCGAATAGGTTATTGTACGGGAGTAACTGCAAGCCGGTCAAACAGATATGGCTTCCGTGCTGGAACGGTTGAAGGTGCTGATCGGCTCCTCGACTCCCATCGTTGTGATGGAGACGGTCGAGGAGGTGCGCGCAGTGCGCCTGGTCCGCGCAGCTTGTTCCAGCCTAAGCCTTGCCGTGTTCGAGTGGAGTATCGCCAGCGGGTTGACGCGCTGCGGAAGCGATGTGGGCCAAGTGATCCACGAGGGATTTGCCGGTGGTCTTTCAGCCAACAGTTTGGAGTCAGTAGAGAATGCCAAAGCCATCTATAACAGCCGCGAACCCGAGCAAATGCTGGGTAACCTGGAAGGCATCTCGATCGAGGCAACCTTCATATTGAAGGACCTGCATCGTCACATGGAGAATCCGGTTGTGATCCGGCGCTTGCGGGACGTCGGGCAAAAATTCTCTACCAATCGCCGCACTGTCATCTTGACGGCGCCGAAGATCGACATTCCGCCGGAACTCAGCGGCCTGGTGGAGTTCCTTGATCTGCCTTTGCCGGACCGGCAGCGGCTCACGCAAATCATCGATGAGACTTTGGTCAGAATTTCTAAGACGCACACGTTACAGAGGAAACTCGATTCTAACGGCTTGGACGCCATGTCCGAGAATTTACGCGGCTTGACCGAGGAAGAGGCCGAACGTGCCGTCTCTCAGGCGCTCGTGACGCGGTACGCATTGTCCCAAGAGGTTGTCGCAGACGTCCTGGAAGCCAAGAAAACCCTGCTCAAGCGCTCGGAAATGGTGGAATTTGTTGAGGCCAGCGACACCTTGTCGAATGTTGGCGGACTGGAGAACCTGAAGCGCTGGCTAGCCCTGCGGCGAGGTGCATGGGAAGATTCGGCGCGCGAGTTTGGCCTGGAGTCACCTCACGGCGTCATTATTCTCGGCGTGCAGGGATGTGGCAAGTCACTTTGCGCGCGGGGCGTGGCCGGGGAATGGAAGTTGCCGCTCGTCAAGTTCGACACTTCAGCCGTCTACGACAAATACATTGGCGAAACAGAAAAACGAATTCGCAAGGTATTTCAGGTTGCGGAAGGGCTTGCGCCGTGCGTGCTGTGGGTCGATGAGCTGGAAAAGGTTTGTGCCGGCAGTGGTCCGGATTCAGCCTCGGCTGATGCGGGTGTTTCGTCGCGCTTGCTGGCTGCGTTTCTCTCCTGGATGCAAGATCGGAAAGCTCCCGTGTTCGTCGCTGCCACGTGCAACAATGTGACGGTACTTCCGCCGGAGTTGATCCGCAAGGGGCGCTTTGATGAGTTGTTCTTTGTCGACCTGCCAACTCAGGCGGAGCGTAAGCAAGTATTCTCCATTCAGCTAGAAAAACGGAAACGTAATCCCGCCGACTTTGACCTCGATCATCTGGCTGAAGCCGCGAAGGGATATTCCGGAGCGGAAATCGATGCCGCGGTGCAGGGAGCGCTGTACGCGGCATATTCCGAGAAGAAATCGTTGGCGACGCAGTCCCTGCTGGATGCGCTGGCGCAAACCGTGCCGCTTTCGACCACACGAGCAGAGGAAATCGAGGCTATGCGCGAGTGGGCGAGGACGCGGGCCGTTCCCGCGGCAGAAAAGAATACCGAGGCAAAGGCAATCGCTTTGTCTCGCCATTGACTCCCGTCCCGGCGCGGGGTAGGCTTTCACTAATGGTAGTGACTTGCCCTTTGGGCATGAGCATCCCGGCTGGTCCCGTCTCTAGGCATAATCCTGTTTTGTCTGCGAAGTGGCTAAAGTGTGCGTATTTCCGGCCCCACATAACTTCGACAAAGAGACTGAATGAAGAAAAGTATCGGAATTAGTCCCAACATCGAGACTCTGTTCGGCACACGCGATGAGAATGTGCGCCTGTTAGAAGATGGCCTGAACGTCACCATTGATCTGCGCGCGAATGCGATTGAACTTGAGGGTGCTGCACGCGACGTGGCACGCGCCGAGCAGGTCTTCGCCGATTATGAAAGCCTGCAGCGCTCCGGATACGCTTTCAATAATGGCGATCTCAACAGCATGTTGCGCGTGCTGACGGCGGATTCGACTGTGACGTTGCGCGGACTCGCCGACGCCGGGCGCCAGCGCTCGCTGGGACGGCGCATGGTGCAACCGAAGAGCGTGAATCAGCGTCGCTACGTCGAGGCGATCGAGAAGCATGACATGGTTTTCGGCATCGGCCCGGCGGGTACAGGCAAGACCTATCTCGCCGTAGCCATGGCAATTTCTGCGCTGCTGGCGAAACGAGTAAACCGAATTATCCTGGCGCGGCCAGCAGTGGAAGCGGGCGAGCGCCTTGGATTCTTGCCGGGCACTCTGCAGGACAAGATCGATCCTTACTTGCGTCCGTTGTATGACGCGCTTTATGACATGCTCGACCCGGAAAAGGTCGATCGCTATCTGGAAAAGAATGTTATTGAGATCGCGCCGATCGCATTCATGCGCGGGCGCACGTTGAACGACTCGTTCGTGATTCTCGACGAGGCGCAGAACACCACTTCTGAGCAGATGAAGATGTTCGTTACTCGTCTCGGATTTAACTCCAAGGCGGTTATTACCGGAGACGTCACGCAGATCGATTTGCCCAACACGCGGCGAAGTGGATTGCTCGAGGCCATCGACATCCTGCAACGCGTGGAGGGCTTGACGTTCGTACACTTCGACGAATCCGATGTGGTGCGGCATCATCTGGTGCAGCGCATTATCCGCGCCTATGACGAACATAGGACGCACGTCGCCGAGCAACAGATGTTGCTGCTGGCGGGAGGGAAGAGCCCCGAGACTAGCGGCACGGGAGCGCGCAGCGCCAATGGAAAGAGCTCGGAAATGGCGAATCCAAATGACAGGTCCACCGCTTCAGGAGAGTAAGGTCTAGAGACTGGAGGGCTGAACTTTAGCCCTCCAGTATTCTTTTCCGGGCAATCGATTCGCCGCACAGGCGACCGTACCGAAAACACGATTGAAATTGATAAACACTGAGACAAAGTTGGTTATCTTTCGAAAAAGAATTGCCGGGCTGAGCCGGTCAACGCTTGAACGCTTTGTGTTGCGGGCCAAGCGAGCGGTTCGCCTGCGTGACACGGTAAATGTGTTAGTGACCAACAGCCAGGAGTTGCGCTCGCTTAATCGGCAATTTCGGGGTACGGACAAAGCCACCGACGTATTGTCGTTTCCTTCACCGCCGGCCACAATCCACCAGGCTAGACGCATTGCAGGTGACGTAGCGATCTCTGCCGACATTGCCCGCGATAATGCCAACCTGCTTGAGCATTCTCTGGCGGAAGAAATAAAAATTCTTGTCCTGCACGGAATCCTTCACCTGGCTGGCTTCGATCACGAGCACGATCACGGCGAGATGGCTCGCAAAGAAAGCCAGTTGCGACGACGCTTGAAACTGCCGTCCTCTCTGATTGAGCGCGCGCAAGGCATAACCCGCAGAAAAGGCGGAATCCATCCCTCCAACCCCGGGCGGAGGAGCGCATGAATTGGACTGTCGCAATTGCGATGATTCCGCTTCTAGCTTTGCTGGCCTTGGCATCTTATGTGGATCGCGTTTACCAGGAGATCGGAAAATTCCTCTCGCGTGACTTTCAGGACAATATCGACGTCTTCGAGCAAAAGGTTGAGCCGAAGCTGCGGGTGAGCCGCGCCCGCGCATCGCTTTCGATGTCTGTGCTCAAACAGTTGACGACGGCGACGATCTCCCTGCTGGTAGGCTTTGTAGTCTTCGGCGACCAGCGGTGGAGCGTCTACGAAATCCTGCAAGCGGCTATAAGCTTGATCTTGATTGTCATCATTTTCAACCAATTCCTGCCCTTTGTTTTCTTCTCGCGTACAGACGGGGAGTGGCTCATCCGCTGGACGTCGCTGGTGAGAATCTTGATTTACCTCGTCCTACCCGTGACCATCGTTCTGGGATTTCTGCAATCGGTGGCGTCGCTCACTCACCAAAACACGCGGGAGCAGCCGGAAAGCGCATCCGAGGCCGTGGATGCATTGATTGAAGCGGGCCAGGAAGAAGGCATTATCCAGGAGGGAGACCGCGACCTGATTCAATCCGCCGTGGAGTTTAGCGGCAAGACGGTGCGCGATGCGATGAAGCCCCGCCCGCAGATTTTTGCCGTGCCGGTGGAAACCACAGTAGAGCGATTCATCGAAATGCTGCGCACCAAGCACTACTCGCGGGTTCCTGTATACGCGGAAAGTATCCACAACATCAAAGGCATTGTTTATGCGCAGGACGTCTTGCAAGTGCCTGACAGCGAGGCTTCCACGCGAACCCTCGATACGCTGATGCGGCGCGACGTGTATTTCGTGCCAGAAAGCAAACTGGGCAGCGATCTATTGCGCGAGATGCAGAAAAACAATATACGCATGGCGATCGTGGTCGATGAGTACGGCGGTGTGGCTGGCCTGGTGACAATCGAAGATCTGGTGGAAGAGATCGTTGGCGAAATCCGGGACGAACACGAGAAACCGGAGATCGTGAGAGAAAATGATCACTCGTTCATCGTTTCCGGCGGAATGGACGTGGATCGCCTTGCCGAATTATTCGGTACAAAACCTGACGGAAGGGAATCGGCCACAGTCGCTGGTCTTTTAAGTGAACTGGCGGGGCACATTCCAAGAAAAGGCGAAACGGTGGATGACGACGGCCTGCGCTTCGAGGTTCTCGAATCGACAGATCGCAAGGTGGAACGGGTAAGGATCACCGCGGTGCAACCGCGCCAGTTGAAGCTGATATAAGGGACGGGCTTCGGGTATTGGCTTTCGGCTCCGGCAAGCCTATCCCGTCATGGCCTGATATAGTCGGAACGCGGGCTTCGGCATCGGCTTTTGGGCTTCGATTTTAAGTTTCAAGATTTTGGATTTTGCCGACAGCCGATGCCCGCTAGCCGCACTTATGCCTTTCCGCTCCGGTTTTGTTTGCATCCTCGGCCGCCCTAACGCGGGCAAGTCCACGCTGCTCAATGCGCTTGTGGGCGAAAAGCTTGCGATTATTTCGCCCAAGCCTCAAACCACGCGCAACCGAATTCAGGGCATCGTCAACCTGCCAAAAAGTAAAGGACAGAGCGGCGCTCAAATCGTGTTGGTCGACACTCCGGGCGTACACAAGCCAGACAGTTCCCTTGGCCGCAAGATGATGGTCGAAGTACGAGAGGCTCTTGAGGGATGCGACGTCGTCCTGCTCATTATGGACGCAACCCGCAAGCTCGACCAGCGCGATGAGTTCGCCATCCAAATGCTGAAGCACTCATCGACTAAAGTGTGTCTTGTGCTTAACAAGGTCGATCTGCTGAGAGGAGGGAAAGGCAAGCTGCTGCCCTTGATCGAAGAATACAAAAGGCTGCACCCATTCCATGCCATCATTCCTATCTCCGCGTTGAAACGGGATGGGCTCGACATCCTGCTGAAGCAAGTCACGCGGGCTCTGCCCGTCGGTCCGCCTTATTTTCCGCCAGATCAGATCACAGACCAGCCGGCACGCTTCATGGCCGCGGAAATCATTCGCGAACGCGTGCTGGTCGAGACTGAGGAAGAACTGCCTTACGCAACCACGGTGATCGTTGATAACTTCGAAGAGGGCGCGAAGTTGACCCGTATTTCTGCGACTATCTATTGTGAGCGTGAGGGGCAGAAGGGCATTCTGATCGGCAAGAAGGGGCAGATGCTGAAACGGATTGGTACTTCGGCGCGACTACAAATCGAGAAAATGATGGGCACGAAAGTTTTTCTTGAGCTCTATGTCAAAGTACAGCCGAACTGGCGCGAATCACGCGCCTTTGTCGAAGAACTTGACTGGAGACGGCAATTAGAGCATCTTACTTCTCCGAAGAAAGCCTCTGGAGATTAGTATTCGTTGGAGGGAATTTACACAGTTTTGACAAGTAAATGAGGCCAGATAGAGGAAAATTTCTATGTCTTACCTTTCTCTAACCGGTGGTCGTATTGAAGATTGACAGATAGAATCATTCTGGCGCCTGAACTTAGCTTGTGGACTACTCTTAAACATGTCATCGGCGGATACTTCCCAGCAACCTCTTCCCGAAAAAGATTTTGACCCTGACAAGCTGAATCTGCTTTTGCGCGTCACGCTTGCAGCCGACCGGAGGGCCGTGGATCCCGTGGTGCAAGAAGTGATGAAGGTGGTCCGTCAGATGAAGGGCATGGATGGCAAGGACGACGCTATTGAATTAGCGTTGCAAGAAGCGTTAGCCAACGCTGTGATTCACGGCGCTAAAGAAGATCCCACCAAGACCGTGGAATGCCTGGTAAGCAGCGACGAAGACCGCGGCATACTAATCGTAGTGCGGGATCCGGGAACTGGTTTTACCCCGGAGGCCATCGCCGCATGCACGGTCGGCGAGAATGTTTATTCGAATCACGGGCGTGGAATTTTTCTCATCAACCAGCTCATGGATAAGGTGGAGTTCAGAAAGAACGGCACTGAAATCCACATGGTAAAGCGGTAGCCCATCGATTCGCGGCCGAGCTATTCTTTGGCCGCGATGCCCAGTGTTTTCATCTTGCGGTAGAGATGGCTGCGCTCCAGGCCCAATACTTCGGCGGCGCGGGTTACGTTTCCGTGGTTCTCATCCAGCTTCTTCAGAATAAAATCGCGCTCGTAGGCGTCCCGCGCCTGGTGCAGGGTGGAAAATTCGTTTCGCGCCGCTCGGCGGTGCCCGTCGCGGTGGACCAACGGCGGCAAATGCTTGCGGTCGAATCGCGTCGTCATGGGGTTCATGATCACAATGCGCTCGATCACATTGCGCAATTCCCGGACATTGCCCGGCCACGAATAACGCATGAGCACCTCGACAGCATCGTCGGTGATTTCGCGCGGACGTCGTCCATAGGTCGCAGCCAATTCCTTCAGGAAGTGCCGCGCAAACAGCGGAATATCTTCCCTGCGGTCGCGCAAAGGAGGCACAAAGAAGGGGATTACATTCAGGCGGTAAAACAGGTCCTCACGAAAATTTCCCTTGGCAATTTCCTCTTCCAGATCTTTGTTGGTCGAGGCGATGATGCGCGCATCCACCATGATCGTTTCGTCGCCGCCTAACGGAACAACTCGCTGTTCCTCGAGTGTGCGCAGAACTTTCGATTGCGTCTTCAGGCTCATATCGCCCACTTCATCGAGAAACAGTGTTCCGCCGCTTGCCTTTTGAAACTTGCCTTCCTTGTCGGTGGCTGCTCCAGGAAACGATCCTTTGTAGTGACCGAAGAGTTCGCTTTCAATGAGATCTTCAGGAATCGCGGCGCAGTTAACCTCAACGAATGTTTCATCTTTGCGCAAGCTCTGCGCATGGATCGCGTGCGCCACCAGCTCTTTCCCTGTGCCCGACTCGCCGTAAATCAGAACCCGGCCGTTGGTTGGCGCCATAAGACCGATCTGCTGCCGCAGCGCCTTCATGGGGATGCTATCGCCAACGATGGTGCTCTTGCCGTGAAGCTGTTTCTTCAGATCGACATTTTCGTGGCGCAGTTTCTTGGATTCGATTGCGTTCTTAACCAGGATGAGTGTCTTGTCGATCGAGAGCGGCTTCTCCAGAAAGTCGTAGGCCCCGAGCTTGGTGGCACGCACGGCGGTTTCGATGGTGCCGTGGCCTGAAATCATGATTACTTCCGGAGGCTCATCCATTTCATGGATCTTTTCGAGCGTCTCGAGGCCGTCGATGCCGGGTAACCAGATGTCCAGCAGCACAACTTCGTAGTTATGCTCGCGGCGAAGCAGTTTCAGGCACTCCTCGCCGCTGTCTACCGAAGCAGTCTCGTAACCCTCGTCTGCCAGCACTCCCTCGAGGGATTCGCGAATGCCGGTTTCGTCGTCAACGATGAGAACTTTATACATGCTGAGCCGTGGCAGTGGTCAGCGCAGGTTCGGGGACGACCGGCAGCTCCACGATAAAGCGCGCTCCGACCGGCTGGTTTTCCTCAATGCGAATCGACCCGTGATGCTCTTCAATAACGCGGCTCACGATCGCCAAACCGAGTCCGGTTCCGCGTTTTCGGGTGGAGAAATATGGCAGAAAAAGCTTTTCCTTAAGTTCGCGGGTTACGCCGTGACCGGTGTCTGCAACGGTGATCTCCACTGCATCGCGACTGGCTACGAGCGAGGTTGAAATTTGCATCTCCCGAACCAGCGCGCCCTGCATGGCCTCCGCAGCATTATCTACCAGATTCGCGACCGCGCGCTTCATAGCTTCCGTATCGGCCATCACCTTGGGTAGGTCTGGAGCGAGCGATTTATGGAGATCGATACCGTCCAATCTCCCATCGAACATGGAAAGTGCGTTCTCGATGACTTCGTTGATGTCAGCAGGGCCCGGATTGGACGCGGGAAAGCGAGCCAGCGTGGAAAACTCGTCAACCAGTTGACGAACCGTCTGGACGGCGCCGGCAATAGTTTCAGCGCAGGAGCGAACTATTTCCAGCGATGCTTTGTCTGAAGGCGTGGCGCGCTCCAGATGACGCTGAATGCGTTCCGCGGAAAGTGCGATCGGGGTAAGGGGATTTTTAATTTCATGCGCGACGCGGCGCGCCACCTCGCGCCACGCAGCCTGCTTCTGAGCCTTCAGAAGATCGGAGAGGTCTTCGAAGACGATCACGTATCCCGATCGCTCCTCCTGATGTCGAAGAGTTGCGACGGTGACTGCCACATTCAGAGAAGAGCGCTGCAGCGGCATCTCCATCTGGCTAGTGGTCATCCCCATGCGATCGGCGCGGCGCAACAGCGGCTCCAGATCCTGCAGGACTTCCAGCGGAAACACGTCTGCCAATCGTGCACCACGCAGCACATGTTCTCCTTCCGCATAGCCCTCGGGGTGGAACATGCGCAGAAGCGCCTGATTGGCGTGAGTCACATATCGCCGAGCGTCGAGCGACAACACTCCGGTCGGAATGCTCTCGAGGATGATTTCCATCTGGCGGCGACGCTGATCGAGTTCAGCGTTCGCGGCACTGGCATTCCGGCTGGAGGCATCAATCTGCCGCCGGCTGGTTTCAAGCTCTTCCGCCATGCGGTTGAAGGAGTGCACCAAGTCCCCAATCTCATCGGCCCCAGTTACGTCAATCCGATAGTCGAGACGGCCGCGCGAAATTTCCTGGGTTCCCTCAGCCAAAGCCGCCAGCGGTCGAGTGACCAGCTTCGAGAGAAACAGCGCCAGCCATGTGGTCACGAAGAGCACCATCATCGTCAGCAGCAGTAGCAGGCCCAGGTAGGTGCGGCGTACTAGCCTGCGTTCATGGGCCAGTTCGAAATAACGTTGCTGGCTGCCTTCCAACTGATTTACGGTTTGTGAGAACTCCTTTGGGAGCGGGATTGCCACCAGAATCATTCCGTCGGTTCCAACCGGCGCACTGCCCAAGGTATAGTCCGTTTGCTCCCACGTAAAGCGTGCAGGTTGGCCCGCAGCGGCCTCTGCCAGCGGCAGTCTCGGTTTCAATAGCGACCAAGGCGCGGGCGCATTAAAGCTTGCCTCCGCATTGCCATCCTGTACTGCCACGGCGAATCCACCCTGCAGTGTTATCTCCTGAGACTGGAATTCGCTCACCACTGGTGAGAATCCGTGTCCTGAGAACGCATGTTGCACCTCGGCAGAGGCGGCAATCGCAGACGCTTCGGCATGGGCATTGTGCGCTGCATATTCGCCCAGCAGCGATGCCATGGCATGAGTATCCGCACGCACCTCCTCCACGGGAGTCGAGAACCACTTGTCAATGGAGCGATTCATCAATCCATAAGAAAACCAATACATCACCATCACTGGCACAAAGGACAGCAGCAGCGCGCCCGCGACCATGCGCGTGCGAAACTTCGAACCCAGCACTCCGAGACGCCGTTCAGCAAACAACTTCAAGAGATTGCGAAACAGGACGAACGTCAGCGCTACGAAGAGGAGGAAGATCAGCGCCGAAAGCGCCGCGAATACCACGATCTGCTGATTATTTCCCGGGCGCAAAAAAGTGAGATCGAACGCGGTCTGCGAAACCAGGATCGCCAGCAGCAGAAAAACTGACATCGCAAGCAGGACGATGTATTGCTTGCGCTTGGAAGTATTCAAAGGTCGAGTTGTAACGGTCTGCCCCACGTGAATCCAGTGTCCAACCCTGCAGCTCAACCGTACGTTCAGCGAGTGGACTGGAAGTCATTATAGATGCAGATTTGGCTGATGAAGACGCCTCCGTTGCCGACAGCAGTGCCAAGGTCAACGAGGGGGCAATCGTCCCGCGGAGAGTTCTTCCAATACCGCGCGGTAGGCGGACTTGGGCTGGTACGTTCGATCGAAGGGCAGGCCCTGCCCGCGAGTGTGCCGCGAATGCGATCCGATCCACGAGTATTTGTCGGTGAACCCCCAGGTTTGGATCGCCGTGCAACCCGCGTGTCCTAAACATGCGCGCACGATGCCGCGATAGAGATCCGCCTCACGGACTAAGTCGTCAGGCCGAGACACGCCATTAGCATCGATCGGCAGGGCGACATCAAGCTCCGTAATGTGAACCTGCAACCCCAATGCCGTGAGCCGTGCGATGTTCGCAGAGAGACTCGCGGCAAGGGCTGACGTATCCAACTCGATCGTGGGTACATGCATCTGCAGCCCCACTCCATGGATGGGAACGCCCCGCCGCTTGAAATCCTTCATCATTGCGTAAATCGCGTCCGACTTGCGCTTCCGTTCTTGGTTCCATCCTTCGCCCTCGGCTTCGTTATAGAAAAGCAACGCATGCGGATCGGCCTTGTGCGCCCAGCGGAACACCTGCTCGATGTAGGCTGTGCCTTGTCCCGACAATCCAATGCCGGGTGTGTTGTACCAGATAGAGTCGCGTACATTCCCATTCTCATCCAGGGCTTCGTTAACCACATCCCATGCGAAAACCTGACCCTGGTAATGTTTCATCACTCGCGTGACGTGCTCGTGAAGAAGTCGGGACAAGTCTCTGGAGGTGAAATGCCCGTGCGCCAGCCAATCGGGATTGTCGTGATCCCAGACCAGGCAGTGGCCGCGGACCTTCATCTGATGAATTTTTGCGAAGCGAACTACCTCGTCACCCTGCCTGAAGTCGTAAGTGTTCGCATCCGGACGCACCGCCCGCCACTTCATCGCATCCTCTGGCTCAACCATGCTGAACTCGCGAGCCAGGGTCGACGCGTAAGCGGTCTCCAAGAATAGTGAAGGACGAACCGCGGTGCCGATGAGGACCCCGGTGTTATCTGCCTCACGCCGCAGCGATTGAGCGCAGCACAACGAAGCCATTGCCACCCCGAGAATTACAGACTGCCAAAAGTTCTTAGACAAGAAGCCTTTCGAGGATTCAACCTTGTCTACTTAGGCTGAGGCAGGAACTTCTGTAAAGGGCATTCGTCACAACGTGCCTGTGACTTTCTGCAGTAATGCTTTCCTACGCCCACGATAAGGCCGTGCATCTCGTTATAGACCTGTGTCAATGCGGAGCGCTTGGCCGTACTCATCGCAGACGGAGGATGCGCAGTGCCGTGCAGGCCCGCTACTAAATACTGTTTTTTCGTTCCTTCGGGGTCGGCAACCGACTGCGCAACGGGAAGAAGCGCTTGTTCGAACAATTTCCGAATTTCCTCATAAGGCGCCTTTTCCGGCAGAATGTCGTGGCGAGCGAGTATCCGCCGCGTGTAGGCGTCCACCACAAACACTGGATGGTTCCCCGCATATAGCAGGATGGAATCAGCAGTCTCCGGCCCGATCCCATGCAAGTTGAGTAGTTCCTCCCGAAGCTTTGCGGTCGGTACTGCGAACATTCTTGCCAGAGATCCTCTATATCGTTGGTCCAGAAACGCAACGAACAGTTTCAGCCGATTAGCCTTCTGGCGGAAATAGCCCGTGGGACGAATCAGACGTTCGATTTCAACCAGCGAAGCCTGGCGGATTCCTCTTATGCTAAGCAGCCGAGCTGCGCGCAGGTTTGTCAAAGCTTTTTCTACGTTCGTCCATGCTGTGTTCTGGGTCAGATAAGCGCCAACAATCACCTCAAATCGAGATTGGGCCGGCCACCAATGTTGCGGTCCCCGTGCGTGAAATAAAGCGTGGCAGTAGCTCCGAATCTGATCTCCTCTAGCGTCGTCCGGCAAGTTTGCAAGGCCTCATCGTTGAGTCTACGCCGCTGCAAGTTGAGTCATTTGTGATCCGTGCCGCTCTGGCCTGCTCTTACTGAAGTGCATGTACCACGGCCTGAGATTTGCTTTCTTCCCAGAAGAAAGTTCATCTGGCGCGGGTTTTGGAGCATGCCCCACGAAACCTGCAGAAACGCGGCAAGTCCAAGTACTACGGTAACTGGTACGGTAATCGACTTACTGTGACAATTTGTGTCAACGCAACGACGCCGTTCTTTCTCCTACAGCAGGAAACGGTGCTTCGCGTTGTTGCCGGTGAGTTGGCCCGGCATTGTTCCACTCAGTGGATAGGAGATCGAAGTATGTCTCAACGGCTGGGAGACCTTCTCGTCAAGGAGAAGATCATTACCCCAGAGCAGTTGGAACAAGCGACCAAGGCTCAGAAGGAACAGAATGTCCGTCTGGGCTCTGCCTTGGTGAAGCTCGGCTTCCTCACGGATGAGGACGTCACGAATTTTCTCTCCCGCCAGTATGGTGTCCCGGCCATCAATCTTTCTTATTTCGAAATTGACCCGGCGGTCGTCAAGTTGATTCCGTTTGAAACTGCCAAACGCTACCAAATCCTTCCTTTAAGCCGCGTTGGCGCTTCGCTCACCATCGCCATGGTTGACCCGACCAACGTCTTTGCGATGGACGATATCAAGTTCATGACCGGCTTCAACATTGAGCCGGTAGTGGCTTCCGAGAGTTCAATTCTCGCGGGCATCGATAAGTCGTACGGAGCGGGGACGAAGGAAGAAGATCTCGAAACCGTGATGCAGTCGATGTCGGAAATGAACGAAAGCGACATCGAAGTACAAGCGGAAGAGCAGCAGATGGAGCTGTCGCAGCTGGAGAAAGCAGCGGACGAGGCTCCGGTCGTCAAGCTGGTGAATCTTGTCCTCACCGACGCGGTGAAGCGAGGAGCCAGCGACATCCACATCGAACCTTACGAAAAAGAGTTCCGCGTGCGCTTCCGTATTGACGGCGTGCTGCAGTCGATTATGTCGCCGCCGATGAAGCTCAAGGATGCGATAACGTCGCGCCTGAAAATCATGGCGAAGCTCGACATCAGCGAAAAGCGACTGCCGCAAGACGGCCGCATCATGCTGAAGATGAATATCGGCGGCCGCAAAAAGCAGCTCGACTTCCGTGTCAGCACCCTGCCCACGCTATGGGGCGAAAAAATCGTGCTCCGCTTGCTCGACAAAGAAAACTTACGACTCGACATGACCAAGTTGGGCTTCGAGCCCGAATCCCTGGTCAAGTTCGAGAAGGCCATCCTCAAGCCTTACGGCATGGTGCTGGTCACCGGTCCTACTGGATCAGGAAAAACCAACACTCTTTACTCGTCGATCTCGCGCCTGAACCAGCCCGACACAAATATTATGACGGCGGAAGATCCCGTCGAATTTCAGTTGGGCGGGGTCAATCAGGTGCAGATGAAAGAGCAGATTGGGTTGAACTTTGCGGCTGCTCTGCGTTCTTTCCTGCGTCAGGATCCCAACATCATTCTGGTCGGCGAAATCCGCGACTTCGAAACCGCGGAAATCGCCATCAAGGCCGCGCTTACGGGCCACCTGGTGTTATCTACGCTGCACACCAACGGTGCGCCAGAGACGATTACCCGATTGATGAACATGGGCATTGAACCATTCCTGGTGGCGACATCGGTTCACCTGATCTGCGCCCAGCGGCTGATTCGAAGAATTTGCAAGGAATGCTCGGAGACGGTGGAGGTTCCGGTACAAACCTTGATCGAGGAAGGATTTTCGCCGGAAGAAGCGAAGACCATCAAAATTCAGAAAGGCAAGGGATGCGGCGTTTGCAACAACACGGGATACAAGGGCCGCTGCGGTCTGTACGAGGTGATGGAAGTAGACGATGAAATCAGGGAACTGGTGTTGGTGGGCGCTTCAGCAGTCGAGTTAAAAAAGAAAGCCATTGAGCGCGGCATGATCACGCTGCGGCGAAGCGGTCTGATCAAAGTGGCGGCAGGCATTACCACTCTGGAAGAAGTTGCCCGCGAGACGATTCACTAGGTCGTCAGAGGAATCAGAAGTCGAGAGATGAAAGATCAGGAGTGAGAGGGGATCACGATTATGGGCTTGTCGTTAAGTGATTTGCTGAAAAGAATGCTGGAGATGAATGGCAGCGATCTCCATATCACTACGAATTCGCCGCCCCAGATCCGCGTTCACGGCCATCTCGTGCCGCTGGATCTTCCGCAGATGACGCCGGCCGAGACCAAACAGTTGGCCTACAGCGTGATGACGGACTCGCAGAAGCATCGCTTCGAAGAGAGCCTTGAACTTGACTTCTCCTTCGGATTGAAAGGACTCGCCCGCTTCCGTGCCAACGTGTTCAACCAGCGCGGTGCCACAGCAGCCGTCTTCCGTCTGATTCCTTTCGAAATCAAATCCTTCAACCAGCTAGGTCTGCCCGCTGTGGTGAGTAAGCTCTGCGACAAGCCGCGTGGTCTGGTGCTGGTCACGGGGCCGACCGGTTCCGGCAAATCCACAACGCTGGCGGCCATGATCGACAAGATTAACAGCGAACGCCACGATCACATCCTCACCATCGAGGACCCGATCGAGTTCGTGCACATGAACAAGAACTGCGTAGTCAACCAGCGTGAACTGCACGCCGATACCAAGAGCTTTTCCGACGCCTTGCGCGCCGCACTTCGCGAAGATCCAGACGTGGTGCTGATCGGCGAAATGCGCGACTTGGAAACGATCGAATCGGCACTGCGCATCGCCGAAACTGGACACTTGACATTCGGAACTCTGCACACCAATTCGGCTACCTCCACCATCAATCGCATCATCGACGTGTTCCCTGCACATCAGCAGCCTCAGATTCGCGCGCAGCTTTCGCTGGTGCTCGAAGGCATCATGTGCCAAAGCCTTCTGCAAACCATCAGCGGCAAAGGCCGGGCCATGATTATGGAAATCCTTATCCCGAATCCTGCCGTGCGCAATCTGATCCGCGAAGACAAAATTCACCAGGTCTATTCGGCGATGCAGTCGGGACAGGACAAGTTCGGAATGCAGACATTCAACCAAGCCCTGGCAACGGCTTATTTCCAGAAACAGATTTCGCTGGAGGTTGCCTTACAGCGTTCCAGTAATCAGGACGAACTCCAGGAAATGATTAACCGTGGTGCGGGGTTGGTGAACAAGCCCACTGCCGCAGGAGCGGGCCTGGCAAAGGGCGCAGCACCGGCGAAGCGATAACAGAGATGAGCGGCATCGTGAACGGCGGCTCGCGATGCTCGGCGAAGACTAGATCTGCCGTCGAATTTGACGAATCAGCGACGACACTGAAAAGAGGCTAAGACCATGCCAGTTTTTACATTTTCCGGTAAGGATGCATCCGGGCAAAAGGTTTCCGGAGAGCGCGTGGCACCGAATAAGCAGGTGCTTGGGCAACAATTGCGACGCGAGCAGATTACCGCCGGTGCAATCCGCGAAAAGGGCAAAGAGTTTGTAATGCCCACCTTCGGAACAACCAAAGTCAAGGTCAAAGACATTGCAATTTTCTTCCGCCAGTTCTCGGTGATGATCGACGCCGGACTGCCGCTGGTGCAATGTCTGGAAATTTTGGCCGCCAATCAGGAAAACCAGACCTTCCAGAAAACGCTGACCGGCGTCCGGACCACCGTGGAAGGCGGCGCCACCTTGGCCAATGCGATGCGGGGGTATCCGGTCGTTTTCGACGACCTCACCACCAACATGATTGAAGCGGGTGAAACCGGCGGTATTCTGGACATCATTCTGCAGCGGCTGGCGACCTACGTCGAGAAGGCTGTTCGTTTGAAAGCTGCCGTGAAATCGGCATTGATCTATCCCATCGCGGTCGTGAGCCTTGCCACGCTTATTGTGGGCGCGCTGCTGAAATGGGTGGTGCCTATCTTCTCCAATCTTTTTGCTGGATTGGGTGTTGCGTTGCCTCTTCCTACTCGTATCGTGATGGGATTAAGCGCCTTCGTGCAGAGTTTCTGGTGGGTCTTCCTGCTGGCCGTCGGAGGCTCAATCTTCGGCCTGAAGCAAGTTCGCAAGCATCCGAGAGGCCGCTATTACTTCGACAAGACCTTGCTCATGTTGCCGATTATCGGTTCTCTTTTGCGCAAGATCGCGGTGGGACGCTTTACTCGTACTCTGGGCACTTTGATTACGTCAGGCGTGCCCATACTTGAAGGTTTGGCGATCACGGCCAAGACCTCCGGCAACGCCGTGCTGGAGGAAGCGCTGATGAAAGTACGCAAGGCCATCGAAGAAGGCCGCACCATTGTCGATCCCCTCAAGGAGTGCGGCGTTTTCCCCAACATGGTGACGCAGATGATTGGTGTTGGCGAAGCCACGGGCGCGATGGACAGCATGTTGCAGAAGATTGCCGACTTCTATGAAGAAGAAGTTGACGCAGCCACCAAGGATATGTTGGCGATGCTCGAACCGCTCATCATTGGCGTACTCGGTTTTGTGATCGGCGGCATCGTGATTTCGCTCTACATGCCGCTCTTCGCCATGATCGCCAAGCTGGCTGGTTAAGAAAACAGGTGGGTTGGCTGGACGCCGTACGTTTTGGGCCGATACAGTTGCCAGCCTTCGCTTGCCGTTGGCGACATTCGTCCGGAGAGGCGCAGGCTGCGATGGAATTGCTTGGAGATCATCTTCAAGATTAGCGGGACCTCATGCAATCGACATTTGACGAGCGGAATTGGCTGGCATGGCTGGTCAAAGTACGGATACTGATCCTGACATTTCTGCTGGGAATCCAATTAGCTGTAACGCAGTTGACGTTCACGCACTTGCCTTTGCGTTTTTTTCTAAGCACGATCCTCTTGTGGTATACCGTCTCGCTCTTCTATGTACTTCTACTGTCCTTCTGGCAGGAGTATCGGGTACAGGCTTCTTTGCAAGTACTCACTGATCTAATCATGGTCAGCCTGCTGGTGCATGAGACAGGAGGCTGGGACAGTTCCTTAAACTTTCTTTATCCGCTGGTCATCATTGTGGCTGGCATTTTGCTTCCGCGTGTATGGGCGCATCTGGTAGCAGCCCTGGCGTTCATTCTTTATGGCACGGTTCTCGAACTGAACTATTACGGAGTCGTGCACTCTTACTGCACGACCCATCCAGAACTGAAGACCCTGCAGGGACTGATTCTCGTCAACCTCTTTGCATTCCTGGCGGTCGCCTATCTCGCGAGCCTGCTGGTCACTAAGTTACGGCAGGCGCGGGTACAGCTGAAAGACGCCAGTGGAGCGCTCGAAGATCTGCAGATCCTGCATGAAAACATTGTTCAGTCGGTCAGCAGTGGCTTGATCACTACCGGTCTGGATGGCCGAGTCACTCTGGTCAACAACGCTGCGCAGAAACTTCTGGAGTACCCTCTGGACCAGTTGCTGGGAAAACCGGTTGCTGGATTATTTCTCGACCCGTTACCCAACGCAGAATTGCAGACCCATGCCGAAGTTCGTTTCGATACGCCGGGAACATTTCGAAAAACCGTTCGAGTCAGAGTGGCTGCATTGAACGTCCGGGAGCGCGGCGCGCTCGGCTATGTCTATGCCATGGACGATCTCACCGAGATCCGGCGACTGGAGCGCGAAGTCCGCATTCAGGACCGGCTGGCCGCTGTAGGTCGACTGGCCGCGGCCATCGCTCACGAGATTCGCAATCCACTCACATCCATCGCAGGTTCCGTGAGTATGCTTTCCGGGATACCCGAAATGACCGAGGAGCATCGCCACCTTCTCGACATCGTAACTCGCGAGTCGCAACGGCTGAATGGAATCATCACTGACTTTCTGGCCTACTCCCGCGGCAAACAATATCGTTTCGATAGGGTCGATCTGGTGCGGTTGCTGGAGGACACCCTCACGCTGATCCGTCACCGCATGACCGCAGAGTGTACCGGCATCTCGATTGAAAACCGCTTTGCCGCTCCTGAAGCGTGGGTCATCGCCGATGGAGACCGAATCAAACAGGTCTTCTGGAATATTGCTGAGAACGCGCTCCGCGCTATGAAAGAGGGTGGCACTCTGAAGGTAGCGATCGACCGCATCGACGCTGACTGGCAGATTAGTTTTGCAGATACCGGAAGCGGAATGACGCCGCAACAGACAGAGAAAATTTTCGAACCATTCCAATCGAACTTCGAAGGCGGCACAGGTCTTGGGCTCGCCGTGGTGTATCAGATCGTCCAGGCACACGAAGGCAGAGTATGGGCGCGATCCAAGGCAGGGCAGGGAACCACCTTTGTCCTCAGGCTACGGCGTCTAGATGCAGACGGATCGGACGCGCCCAGGTCCGCGATGGGCAAATCCGCCGCGGGGAGTTCGGCCGGCTCACACCAAGCCGATAATTTATCCGCCTCCACGCGACAAGCAGCTGCGGTCGCGGAACTTGCAACTGTGGCGGCAGAAGGGAGGGAACGTGGCTAACATCCTGGTTTGCGACGACGAACGGTCGATCTGTGAAATGCTCGACATCGCCCTGCGCCGGGACGGACACCGGGTCGAGACTGTGCAATCGGGACAGGCTGCGAAAAATAAAATTGATGGCGCACTCTATGACCTGATCATCACTGATATCAAGATGCCAAATATTGACGGCATCGAAGTGCTGCGTCATGCTCATCGCGTCTCGCCCGATTCTCCCGTCATTCTGATCACCGCCGTGGAAGACTATGAGGCCGCGGTGGAAGCGGTAAAAGCCGGAGGAGCCTCGGATTACATTCGCAAGAGTCCTGGCCTGGTCGATGAAATCAGGCTGGCAATCAGCCGGGTGCTCGAAAAACTGGTCCTCAGCAAACAGAACTTCGCTCTGCGCCGCGACGCCGCATCCCACAACTCGCTCGATAACATCATCGGGTCCAGCGCTGCGATGGAAAAACTAAAGCAGACGGTACGCACGGTCGCTTCCACCGCGAGCACGGTGTTGATTCATGGCGAGAGCGGTACGGGAAAAGAGTTGGTGGCACGTGCCGTCCATATCTGTTCGCCGCGCGCCACAGAACCATTCGTGTCGGTAAACTGCGGAGCATTCCCCGAAACTTTGCTCGAGAGTGAGCTTTTCGGCTATCTGAAGGGAGCCTTTACCGGTGCCAATCAAAACAAACGCGGACTCTTTGAAGTGGCTGGCGGCGGCACCATCTTTCTCGACGAAATCAGCGAGATGACGTTGGCCATGCAGGTAAAGCTTCTTCGCGTACTGCAGGAGCGCACGGTGCGCCCCGTCGGTGGAACCAGTGAAATCCCCATCGACGTGCGCGTCATTGCGGCCACCAATCGCGATCTCGACAAAGCCGTTGCCGACAATCTGTTCCGCGAGGATCTTTATTATCGTCTCAACGTGATTCCGATTCGCGTGCCGAATTTGCGGGAGCGTCGCGAAGATATCCCATTGCTGGCGAATCATTTTTTGAAGAAATATGCGGCAGCAGCCAACCGAAGTATCCTGCGCGTCAATAAAATGTCGCTCGATGCTCTCTGTGATTACGAATGGCCAGGCAATGTTCGCCAGCTGGAAAATACTGTTGAGCGCGCGGTTGCCTTGGAGATGACCGACGAGTTGCACGTCGAACTGCCGGCGGAGCGACCCAAGGCCCGCGCCGCGGCGGCAGGGGCGGGGATTGCAGGGGCGGGGATTAATGGAGGCGCATCCGAGATCGCGCCCGGCGCCGTGCTTCCCGAGGGTGTGGGGATGGAAGGCTACGTAGCAAACATCGAGCGCACGCTGCTGCAGAGTGCTCTTGATCGGTCGAACGGAGTGCAAACGAAAGCCGCGGATCTTCTCGGCATCTCCTACCGATCGTTCCGGCATTTGATGAAGAAGTACGAGCTGTAGAGAAAGCTCTTAGCTATTAGCTCTTGGCCCTTAGCTTGAAGCGGCCGATCTTCTTGTCTCTGAGACCTGCCCTCTCGATGTTCCCCTGCCAGCCTTGCACTCTCAGACCTATGCCCCGAATGGAGAGGTCGCGCAAGAAAGCTGGAGTCAAATGTAACTCGAAGCACTTGTCCCCTTCCTCATCTTGTGGGGCTATCGTGTGGTTCAGAATCAGCTCCACCTCTCCGTCCCCACCTATGAAGTCAGCCCAGAAAGCCGAGTTCTTTTCGAGAAACGAGACGGCGTTCCTCAACGCACGCTCAAACTTGGAGATATCATTGCCCTTTTGCAAACACGCGTCGAAGAAGGTCCATTTCGCGGGCGCCTTAACGATGTTCTGGCCAACCGCCCAGGACCCTTCAGGCTTTAGCGATAAGGCCTCCGATATTTTCTTCGGACTATACGCGGGATGGCGGAGAGCTATCTTGATACTAAATGGATCCTTGGTGGCCATCATTGAATTCTCCACGAGTTGCCATCGGGCAAGTCCAAGTTTTGCGGACTGCTGCTAGCTGATAGCTGATAGCTAGTTTTTCTTCAGCTGCTGCTTCCACCCCAGGACCCGCGCCTTCGCGCCCTCGGCCTCAGCCTCTGGAACCATTCCTTTTTTTTGATACAACACCGAAAGACTAGTGTGGGCGAGCACGTCGTCGGGATCCAATTCCACAATCTGCCGCGCCACTCCGATCGCCTCGTCGTAACGCTGCAGATCCTGCAGGGCACGCGCCAGCCCGTGCATCGCCTCAGTAAAGGCTGGGTCGACGGCCAGCGATTCCCGATAAGCCACGACGGCTTCTTCCAGTTTTCCATCCGCCATCAAATCGAGCGCGGCATAGTAGCGGTCTTCGGCCTGCTGGCGGGAGTTTGCATCGGACATTGGATGGAGTTCCCTGGCGGAGACTGGATTTTAACACGGAGCGGAGATTACGAAGATTGCGCTAAGTCCTACTTCTGCATTCATAGTTCCAACTTCTGACTTATGATGATGCCATGCGCCACTCGCTCCGCTTTCTTTGGAACGCTACGAAAGGCCATCGCCTGGCTCCGTGGCGCAGTCCGTATCTTTTGTGGCGCATCGAGACTTACTGCGGCGTTAAGATGACGCAGATCGGCTTTATTGAATTCTGGGAGTTTATGTGGCGGGAGCGGGTCAGTCTGTGGCGATTTCTTAAGTGGACGGGTGAGATGGAGCGCTACGCGCACCCCAAGCCGAAGAATCTTTAACTACGCGCTTTGACCAGTGGCGGCGCCTTCGCCGAGGATAATGCTGATGTCACTTCCTTTGCCAGCTCCGGTTAACTGGGCCGCGGCTCCGCGATTGGCGGCGATCTCCAGAAAGCCCATGCTTCCTAAGATACCGATAACCTCGCCTGGGGCGCCCTCGGCGTAGGCACGGTGGATTTCTGTGATCTCCCGGCTCCCCACCACGATTTTGAAGCCTTTGGCATCAGGTTCGAAAAGCATGGGAGCATCTTGTGGCGTGACGTTGGTGATAAGGTTTCCAAAGCGGTCGACCTTCAGCACCACCCCGCGCAGGCGATTTTCGTCGACGGCCTTCGGCTTCGGCGCGGTGAACTTCACGAAGTCTTCTACCTCGTCCCCAAACTTGAGCGCATCGACTTCCTTCGCCAGGTACGCGGCCACCGGAGAAAAAATATCGCGAGCATGGAAAGTATTACTGACCGGCTGCAAGAAATAATGGTCGGCTGTAATGTGGCGCACGTGCATGCGCGGTTCGCGCGCGTAGACCAGCGAGAGCACGCCGTTGTCCGGCGCGACGAAGTGATATTTGTCGCAAGAGGCGACGATCGGACGCCGCGCCGTCCCTACGCCTGGATCCACTACCACGATGTGTACCGTCCGGTTCGGGAAATAAGAATAGGCCTGCGAAATGGTGAGCGCTCCATCCAGCACGTCGAACGCCTGCACAGCATGGCAGATATCGACGATCTGCGCATCCGGCACGATATCCAGGATGACACCTTTCATCGCGCCTACAAAATGGTCGTTGTTGCCGAAGTCGGTAGTCAGGGTAATAATCGGATGCTGCGCCAAGGTTCCTCACAGATGGGAGACACAAATCCCCAAAGACTCGAAAGTAATTGCTGGAAACCGCAGAGTCAAGGCACGTAGGTAATAGGAACAGTGGCCGGTGATCAGTAATGGAGCCTTAACAAATTTTCCCACCGAATGTGGCGGGAAAAGTTGACGAGGTTTTCTAAGGTGCAGCGCCAGGGCGGGTGCAAGGCGTGCGGACACGGTGGACGGTTCTTCATCGAACTCAGGTTACAGCCCGCGCTGTACTACGTCGCGAATGAGACGGTCCAGAATCGTTCAATGGTGGGTCTGCTCCGCCTTAGCGGGCGCCCTTTGCGTGTGCTAGTGTACGGTGTGCTATTGTGACGGACTACTAACTTCTCGCTCGCCGCCGTAGGATTAGCTGAAGTGGCGAGACTTGGGCAGGCGCACTGGATGTCTCGCGAAGATGTGGAGCAAACCATGCGGCAGTTTCGGGACGCGGGGGCGCACCGCGATAGCTCGAAGCTAGTCGACTGCTACGCTGAGAACGCGATCGCCATCAGCCCGGTGTTCGGAGAGCTCAAAGGCAAGCACGCCATCGCCGCAGCGTGGGGAACGTGGTTCTCGACTTTTAACGACTTCGGCTTTGCCATTTCGGACACCCTAATCGACGGCGACCGAGTGGTAGTCCTCGGCAAAGGTACGTTGACGGACCGGATGGGATGGTTTGGACTTCCCGCCACAGGCGGCAAGATTGACTTCAGGCTCGCTTTCCACCTGACTTTCTCTGGCAGGAAGATCATCCGGGATGAGCGCATCTTTGATAGTACCGGTGTGGTTGCTCGCCTCGAAAAAGCACTCCTGGACAGCGAAATGAAAACGGCTGCGGAACTGCAGCGCGCGCTTTTGTCCAGAACCACGTACCATACTCGCTTTTGTGAGTCAGCCGGTGACGCAGTTCCCTGCCGGTCCATCGGCGGCGACTTCTTTGAGTTCGTCGAGCTGCCTTCCGGCGCGCTGGGGGTTGCGATCGGAGACATAGCGGGCCACGGTCCTGCCGCGGCGCTGCTCGCGGCCATGCTTCAAGGTCTGTTTCTCGGCGAGGTGGGTTCGGGTTCTGGCCCGGCAACCGTCCTGGCGAGGCTCAACCAACGGTTATTGCAGCGGCATCTGGCCCCGCGTTTTGCAACCCTTGTCTACGCAGAACTCTCACCGCGCGGGCGGTTGGTCTACTCCAACGCAGGCCATAATCCTCCGGCGTTGTTGGCCCGAGGCGAGGTTCGCCGCCTGACAGCCGGTGGCATGATACTGGGAGCCTTTGAAGATGCCGCGTTCCAAGAGGAGACGCTCCATATGGGCGACGGAGATACCTTAGTGATGTTCACAGATGGACTGATCGAGGCGAACAACCTGCAAGGCGAAGAATTCGGCGAGGACCGCCTGCTGGCGCGCCTGACCTCGAATGCCAGCTCAGCACCAAAGACACTACTGAACCAGGTCTTTGGCGGCGTGCGCGAGTTCTGCAGTCAGACCGAACTGAGCGATGATGCTACCTTGACCCTTACTCGTTTCCTTCAACCCGCCAACACCGGCGCGCGCGGGGTAACGCATTGACCCCCGACCGCCGGATACTTACCGCTGCTATTGGATGTGAATGTCGCCCGATCCCGTTCGCAGGGTGAGCAGCGGCCCACCCCCGCGGACTTTGCCATTAATCGTCTTGTGTGTCTCGTTCACGCGGCCCTGCACGGTCATCGTGATCGGAGCGTCCACGTCGAGGGTGCCAGAGCTTGTAGAAATATTGGCGTCGAAAGCGGCGTCCGCCGGCAAATGGACGCGCACATTCCCCGATCCTGTGCGAATCTCCCACGCGCCCGCCATCGTGCCCTCGGCCGTTATGTCACCGCTCCCCGCATCCGCGCGAAATGCGCCTTGAATCCCCCGGGCCGTAACATTTCCGGAGCCAGTGTGCAGATCAATATCACCCGATCCCGTCTCCTCGACTTCGATGTCACCACTGCCCGCGCCTCCGCGCACCGGCCCTGAAATCTCTCTCGCCCGAACATTGCCCGATCCTGTTTGAATATGAATTTCACCGATGATCTGCGTCAGCCTCGCGTCGCCCGAACCAGTCTGCACATCGGCGTTGCCGTGAGTGCCTTCAATGGTCTGATCTCCAGAACCACTGCGGGTGCGGATGGCTGTGTCGGCAGGCACAGTGATTTCATAGTCCACCGAAATATCGTGCGCGTTTACGTAATCGATGCGGATGCTGTTGCCATCCTGACGCAGTGGAGGATGTTGTTCAATGTCGCTCACGTCGGTGTGCCGGTTTCCGAACAACCAGTGGTCCCCGACATAGATCTTGCCGCGAACGGAGACCGATCCGGCGGGCCCAGCTCGGACGGTGATATCTCCCGAGTGCGTTTGCACTTCCAGATCGACGGGGCCGGTGACCTGAAACGTCTTCTCAAATTGTCCTTGCGGCGTGGAAGCCCCCGCAAAGGTAGCAGCAAGAAGAACCATTAGCGCGATCGCCGGGTGCGAGGCGCGCCTCAAAGACGTAGCAGGAATGCGTTGGTGATTCATGTCGAGTAGCTCCATGCAAGTCTTGAAAAGCCGAAGGCCGTCAGCGCCTTCGACTTCCCCCTCGGCTTCGCTCGGGGCTTCGGCGAAACAGAGCAGGCTCCGCCCGAAGCCCGTCTCATTGCAGCACGACCTGATCGCCTTCCTTCAAACCGCTGAGCACTTCTGTCTTCGCGCCATTGGATATCCCAATGTTAACCGCAATTTTATCTTTGCCATCTTTCCCCTTCGGATCGGGAATCTCGACGGAAGGCTTCTTGTCCTTATCGTAGAGAATAGCGCCTTCCGGAATCTGCAGCACGTTCTTGTGCTCCTCCAAAATAATCTCTGCGTTCGCGGTCATCTCGGCTTTCAACTCGCCGCCCGGATTCTGAATCGAAACCCGAACTTCGAATGTGGTGACGTTATCCTTCTCTACGCCCATCGGAGAAATCTTGGTGACCTTGCCGGTAAAAGTTTTGTCCTTGAACGATTCGACCTTAATGCGCGCCGGCTGTCCGAGATAGACCCTGCCGATGTCGCTCTCGTCCACCTTACCCTTTACGTAGACTTCGCTGGTATCGCCGAGCGTCATCACCAGCGTGGCCGATGAGCCTAACACGAGGATCGAACTCACGGCGTCGCCCATTTCCACATCGCGGGAGAGCACAATGCCATCGATTGGAGAAACGATGTCGGTGTAGCTGAGCTGTTCTTCGAGCTGCTTGAGGTTGGCCTGATCTTCCGCAACCTGCGCCTTCGACTGCGCAATCTTCGCCTTCAACACCGTCACTTGCGCCTTGGATACGTTTTGCTTGTTCAACGACATTTCGTAATTCTTCTCGGCGTCATCGAGCGCTGACGCGGAAACCACTCCATCCTTCGCCATGCCTACGGCGCGATCATAGGCACGCTTCAGCAGAGGCACATCGGGTCCTTCCGCGTCTACTTTCGCGCGCTCGAAGTCGGCTTGCGAGCTGCTAAGGTTGGCCTCGGCAGCATCTAAAGCCGCGCGCGACTGTGCAACCTGCGCCTCAATCTCCACCTTGTCGAGCTGCGCCAGCAATTGGCCCTTCTTCACCCGATCGCCGTAATCCACCAGCAGCTTTTTAACGATGCCGCTGGCTTTCGACTTCACCTCGACCTTGGTGATGGGCGTCACTTTTCCGGTCGCCACTACGCTCTTGGCGAGGTCGCCCTTTTCCACCTTCGCCAGCTTCGAAGGATCAATCTTGGTGCCGCCACGCGTGGCCGCGAAGACCCCGCCCACGATGACCAGCACGAGCGCCAACACGACGATCCCCCAGATCACCAGCTTGCGACGTTTCTTCTTGTTATTTCCGTTTCCGTTCACAATCGCCTCCCGAATGTATGCAGGAAATCGAGCCGTTCCTATGCCGACATTGTGTTCTACGCAGCCAGAGATGCTTTAGTTCCAGAGATTTAACCCGAGCAGAATGGACCGGTAGCCTAAACCACCTGCCATCTACCCTTTAGACACTCGCCGTACGGAAATGGTAGCCCACCGGAGGGGAATTTTTTGGGAGGAATGGGCCCTTCTCGGCGACATCGGTGAAATTGGCGAGGGGGCTTGATCGGTGGCGGGATATGATTAGAAATTCGTAATTCAAGATCATGTGGTATGGCTTCGAATTAGGGTGGATGAGTGACGGCGGTCAATGCTGCTGAGGCGTTTTGTCATCGCGATTCTCCGACGGTAAGACCGGCGCTTGTGCCACGCCGATGTTTGTGTCCGCGCCTCCGTAATAAAACAGATATCGCTCTGCTTGCCGCACCATGCCCTCTACGAACACCACATTGGGAACCTGACCTACTTTCTCCCATTGTTTTTCGGGGGCGAAGATAGGGATGTTTGTCCGCGAGACTAGGACGCGCGGGTCGTTCCGGTCGAACACCGCGACACTAGTGCGGTACACAAGTTTGTCATCCGCGCCGTTGTAGATAAGGAAAATTCCGTTGGGAGTCACGATCGGTGGAGGTCCGGGTTCGGCAACGCGAGAATCGAAATCGCCCGGTCGCACGGGCAATACCGGTACACTTGTCGCTTCCGTCCAGTGCAACAGGTCGGTAGAAGATGCGAGTCCCATCTGATCTTTGTTGTCCGGAGTTGTCCCGAGAAAGTACATCCAGTATTTGCCGGCAACCTTCTCGGGCACAATCGCTCCCGATTTTGTCCAGCGAACATTCCAGTTTCCTTTGTAGGCAGGAAGGATCACTCCTCTTCGTTCCCAGTGGATTAAATCTTTCGAGGTAGCCAAACAGAGTTGTGCATCTTTCTTGTTGTAGCCAGTGTAGGTCAGATAGTAGGTGTCACCGAATTGAACCAGCCTGGGATCTTCCACGCCTCCATCTTTTTCGTAGTCTTCTTCGGGAGAGAAAACCGGCTCGCTGCGGCGCGTGAAATGGATTCCGTCTGTACTCTCGGCATAGCCCAGGCGCGAGGTGCCGCCCTTGTCTTGAGCGCGATACAGCATGACGATTTTGCCGTCGCGAAGAATTACAGCGGGGTTGAAGGTGCCGGCGGATTCCCAGCCCTTGCCGTGTCGAGAGATGATGGGACTCTCGCTGGCACGCTGCCATGCGCCGAACGGCAGATTTGCGCTATCCTGTGAAACCAGCGCCAGCAGCACCGTCAGCAGCTTCGTCCAACTCTTGGGATAGATAGAATAGGTCATAGCGATTTTGGTAGGTCGAATATGAAGTACGATCGCGCAAGACCGCGTTACTTAGACTCCGGTATTGGTTGGTCTTGCTCTTTCTCCAGGCGAGCAACCATCTCCTTCGGCAGTGCATGCAACAATTCCAGGAACGCGGCGTTCGTCCAGCCGAAACCGACCACGTTCGCCTGGTAGCCCAGTTGGACGTGTGCTTCCGAGGAACGAGTAACCACGTTGTACTTTTCATGAATGTTCCGGTCGCGCCGGAAATTTTCCGCGACCATTGAGAGAAACTCATACGAGATGCGGTCCGCATCGGTGTTGTAGCCATAGCGCCGCAGGCCCTCGATCGCCAGCATTTGGATGTTGCCCCACCCGTACGGAAGATCCCATTGTGCGCCTGTGTCCTGCGTGCTCATCGCAATGCCACCAGGCTTTTCCAATGCGGAAAGATTTTTCACCACGGCTTTGGCTTGCTCAGGGGTAGCAAGTCCGGCCCACAAGGGATAAAAAGTAGAGGCGTAAACGTACGACGATCGCTGGCTGGTGAGGAAGTCGTAATCGAAGAACATCCCCTGCTGTGGATTCCAAAGATAATGCGTGATCAACTTCTTGCGGTCTTCGGCTTTCTTGCTCCACCACGCGGCATCGGCGCCATGGCCCAACCAGCGGCTGATTTGCTCCAGATCTTTCTCCGTTTTATAGAGCAAACTGTTGAGGCACACGGCGGCGTAGTGATGCGTTGCCGCCCCAAACGGTCCGAATCGGAAGCTGACGTCGAAGCCAGACTCTCGCATCGAACGGTCGCCCTTATAGTAGTCGGGACTCAGCTTGAACTCGCGCGCCTTTTCGCACACCGGTGTGTCCACAGTGGAGGTGGCGTCGCAGACCTGCAGGGCATAGCGCGCCCCAGCAGTGGGCAATTTAGCTGTCGGGAGGCTTTCGAGAATGTAGTCGTCCGCCCGGGCTGGATGAAAGAAGAAATATGTGGCCACCTTGCGGTAAAAGCCAGTTTCATCCTGCACGGCTTCTGCGGGAGGGCCTTCGCCGAAGTCGTAGTAGCGCGACAGGCCCGTGTCTCCCGCCAGGTGCGGAACGACGTTCCACATCGTGTAGTCGTGCACGAGATCGACGTACGCCTTCTCCAGCCAGGTGTTGTCGGCATGTCCAGTCTGTTGCAACGCGGTATAAACGTCGATGAACATTGAACTCAGAAAAGGAGGTTGGGAGCGGGTCAGATAGTACGTTCGATTGGCGTTGAGCATCGCGCCATAATGCTCAACCTCGAAAAAAAAGTTATCCACCATGCCGCGCGCGAGTTCGACGCGCCCGGCGCGTAACAACCCTCGAATGATGAAATAACTGTCCCAGCCGTACATTTCGTTGAACCGTCCGCCGGGCACGACATATTTGTTCTCGAGATAGAGCAATCCTTGTGGCTGAAACGTGCTGGTGTCAAGCTCGCCCAGGCTTTTGATCTCCTTTGGCAGATGTTCGATCTGGACATTGCAATCGGCGGCCAGCTTGCGCACAGCGGACGGTTCCGGAAAATTTGCAGGCAAGTACAACACCGGCGGCGTTTTTAGCTTGGGGTCGACGACGCTTTGGCACTCAGTCATGGAGCGGGTCAACATATCCCAAGCCGAGGAAATGTAGCTGAGAATCGGCTTAAGGCCCTGCGCTTGCGGAGCGTTCGCAGACTGTAGTTCCTGCGCTGGAGATAGCATTTCACAGCCGAACGCGAGGAAGAGAAAAACGCAGACGGATTGGGACAAACGAAGGCGAACAGTTGTCGAAATTTGCGTAATCATGAGCTTGCGCATTAGCCAGTTCGCTAATCTTAGTCGGACTCGTAAGCGCTTCCAAATGCATTCTTTCGAGCGATCGAGCCGGCTTGCTTCGAGACTTTCGGGACAACAGGGCCGTCCATGCTTGGTCCATATGTTGCCGTGGTGATGATAAACTCCTTCCCGTAAATGCCGTCCTATTGCGAACAACCGCCAGCCGCTTCGCTTGCCCACTGGGTCGAGTGCGTATGGCTGCTCCAGAGCGAGAGCGCCGTGAATGGGTACCGAGTTCCACCCGATGGATGTCTCGACATCGTTTACGATCGCCAACACGGCTTGCGCGCCATCGGCACTATGACGCAGGAACAGCGCTTCGATTTTTCAGAAGGTGTCTGCATGGCCGGTATCCGTTTTCGGCCCGGTATGGCCGGGACGTTCCTCGGCGTATCCCCGGCGGAACTCACCGACGGCTCGGCACCGCTTGAAGAATTATGGGATCGTCGTGCACACGAGTTGAAGGTCAAAGTAGAGGATGCAAGATCGATTCAGGACGCGATGCGGATTTTGCTCAATAACCTGCCCATGCCGGACCCGGCGCCCAATCCCGTGCAGAAGGCCATCGAGGCGATTGCGGCCGCCAACGGAAATGCCAACTTGGACAGCGTGGCGCGTCAGGCGAACTTGAGCCCGCGCCAGTTTCGGCGGCGCTGTCTGGAAGAGAGTGGACTTGGCCCCAAACATCTGTGCCGCGTGCTTCGTTTTCGCCATGCCTGCCGGATCGCCCGTGCCGTGGGTCAGTTGAATATGGGTCAGCTGAATATGGGTCAGCTGAATATGAATCGGCTGAATACGGGTCGGCTGAACTGGTCTGCCATTGCGCTCGAGGCCGAATATTTTGACCAGGCGCACTTTATCCGCGATTTCCGCCACTTCACGGGGCTTACTCCCATGGCCGTTTTTTCCAATACTCGACAACAAGGGTCTTCTAGTATCGAAGCATGAAGATCACAGCCGTTCTCATCGTTGAAGAGATCGAGAAGTCGCTGCCATTCTGGATCGACCGAATGGGCTTCGCAAAAACCGTCGAAGTGCCGGAGGACCGTCTCGGTTTTGTCATTCTCGTGCGCGAGGGTGCGGAGCTCATGCTGCAAACCGTCGCCAGCGTCCGCAAAGACGCCCCGCAATTTGCGCCGCAAGCCCACTCCAGCAGCGTCGGCCTGTTTATTGAAGTCGAGGATTTTGCCGACGTCTTGAAGCGGCTGGAAGGCTATCAGATTGCCCTGCCCGAGCGCGTCACGTTTTACGGTATGCGCGAAATCGGAGTCCACGAACCAAGTGGCCACACGGTGGTATTCGCCGCCCGCACCTCTTCCTGATGCGCCAGGGCTATCGCAATAAACCTGATGCCCTGAAAAAATATGGCTTCGCACCTGCGACAAGTGAGAAGCCATTTTCCAGATCGGTCCCTGTCAGACGCGAATGCTCGCCACGCATCTGATGTCCTGTTGTACTCCGATTACTGCGGGGGAGCCTGTCCATCCCCATGATGGCCCTGCCACTGTTCGTGCTTGCTTTGCATCGCGTCGAACTTCGGTTGCTGCGTCGAATCCAGAAGTGCGCGGATCTGGTCGTTTGATGCTTTGTGAATCTCCATCATTTTGGAATGACGATCCGCTTGCGGAGTCGAGGAATCCGATCGCAAGCTTTGCATTTGCGATTGTTCCGATTTCAAAATGTCCAAGACTTTGGCTTGCTGGTCTGAAGTCAGATTGAGTTGTTTGGTGAGCATCTGTGTCCGCCTCGCCGGATCCATGTGGCCGCGTCCTCCGTGTTCGGGCGCACCAGCCGGTGCAGACTGCTGATCGCTACTGCCGTTGTCTTGCGCGATAGCAGAAGGCGTGGCGGTATAGACAAGGCCAGCCAGCATCAGCACGAGCAAGCAATGTTTGAGCATGATATTTCCTCCTAAGGAACTTTCGAGTTGGTCAAGAGTATTAACAAGATTATGAGCGCATAGTTGTGAGGACGTGGCGACTTTTACGAATCTTTACGCAGTGAGAGATCACGTCGGGAAAAATATGCGCCGCGTGAAATAGATAAAATTCTACAGTTGCTCCGAGATGATCGGGCTATCATCCCATCACGGGCGTCACCCGGGAGAATGCGAGAGCAGGTGAGGGACAAGTTGCCGATTGTCGCGACGTGCAAGGGGGTGCCCCGCCTCTTGCTCACCTGCTTGCTTTTGTTGGCTGTCCCTGCTGCCCCTGCTCAGACTTCTCAAACCCAACCCCAGCCCGAAACCAAGCTCGAAACCCAGACCGAAACAACGACTGGAACAATTCACGGCGTGATCAAGTCCGGCAACATGCCTATTCCGGGTGCAGCCGTCTCCGTTACTCTCGAATCCTCAGCCGATAAGACCACTGCCTGGACCGATGTTACTGGCAGTTATTCCGTGGCAGTCGCGGCATATGGCTCCTACGCGATTGCCGTGCAGATGTTCGCGTTTGCGAACAAAACGCAGCAGGTTGTGGTCGACGCCTCTCATCAGAATGTGCAAGCGAATTTTGACTTGATGCTTCTATCGCGCTCTCAGCAGGCGAATCCCCAGCCCCGAAGGCCTGGCGGGCCTGCCACGGCGCAACGCGGATTTCAAAGTCTCTCGGCAATGCAGGGCATGGGTGGTGGTCAAGCAGCGGGCGGCAATTCTATGAACGATGTTGTCCCCTCCGGCATGCCTGTTCCAGGGATCGATCCGAACAGTGCAACCGAGTCCATCGCCATTTCCGGCAACACCTCGAATCCATTGAACGCAATGAGTGGAAGCGAACTCGAGCAGCGCATCAACGATGCCCGCCAGCAAGGCGGCGGTTTCGGGGGGCCGGGAGGATTCGGCGGAGGCCAAGGAGGATTCGGCGGGGGAGGTGGGGGCGGCGGTGCGATGACGATCGTCGGACGCCGAGGCTTTGACATTAATCATCCGCACGGGTCGATCTACTACGGAGTGGGCGATTCTGCGCTCAATGCCGCACCCTATTCGCTGGTGGGCGAACCTGCGACGCAGCCAGGATATCTGCAGAACAGCTTCGGAGGCAGCATTGGCGGACCGCTGAACATTCCTATTTATCACGGCGGCGCTAAGACTTTTTTCTTCGCCAATTACAACGGCAAGCGTGGGGAGAATCCTTTCGAGGGGTTCTCGACCGTGCCTACTCTGCTGGAGCGGCAGGGGAACTTCTCGCAGACGGGGGTAGAAATTTACAACCCAACGACGAAGACTCCATTCCCGAACAACATAATCTCGCAAATTAATCCGGTTGCAGCGGGATTGCTGGCGTACATTCCTCTACCGAATCTGCCCGGAGACCGTCAGAATTTTCACTTCGTGACTTCGGCGAACAACAACACTGATGACCTGAATGTGCGCGTGAACCATACTTTTGGCGCAGCTCCTGTACGAGGGCGCCGCGGCGGAGGACGGAACGCTTCCCGCAACAATCTGACTTTTGGGTTTCACTATCACGCAGCGAGCTCTACCATTACGAATCCATTTCCGAGTGTCGGCGGGAACACGGGCGTCCGAAGTTTTGATGTGCCCGTTTCCTATGTGCGAAGCATCGGCAAGCTTACTAACAGCGTTCGCTTCGACTTCAATCGCAGCCGGACGCGGACGCAGAATCTGTATGCGTTCAATAACGACATTACCGGTGCATTGGGAATCAGCGGCGTATCGCAGAATCCGTTTGACTGGGGCCTGCCCAGTCTTTCCTTTACCAACTTTGCCAGCCTTCAGGATACGACTCCGCAGCTCTTGCGGAACCAGACATACACATTTTCCGACTCTGTTGTCTGGACTCACGGGAAGAACTCATGGCGTTGGGGTGGAGACTTCCGGCGCGTGCAACTCAACACCGAAACCGACAGCAACGCGCGCGGCTCGTTCATTTTCACCGGCCTCAATACTTCCGAATTGAACACTGCCGGCCAGCCTGTGCCGGGGACGGGATACGACTTTGCCGACTTCCTGCTGGGATTGCCGCAGCAGACCTCGGTGCAGTTTGGGCAGGACAACTACCACTTCCACGGAAACTACTGGGATCTTTATCTGCAGGACGAATGGAAGATGCGCGGCAATCTAACCCTGAACCTCGGTGTTCGTTACGAATATGTCTCGCCGCTCACGGAAGAAAATAATCGCCTCGCGAACCTTGATCTTGCACCCGGTGTGTTGCAGTGCAGTATAAACTGCAGCACGATTCTGAATCCCGCTTCGGTTCCGCCGCCAGTGGCCCTGGTGTTGCCGGGACAAACCGGACCTTATGGCGGCAGCCTGCCCGCCAGTCTGGTGCGGCCCGACCGCAGGAATTTTGCGCCGCGAATCGGTTTCGCCTGGAAGCCATTTTCCAAGACCGTGGTGCGCGGCGGATACGGCATCAACTACAACACCGGAGCGTATCAGGGGATCGTGCAGCAGTTGGCCTTCCAGCCTCCATTCTCGACAGCGGAGACCAACATCCAAACCGCTTCCGGAGACCTCACGCTGCAGAACGGTTTTCCGCCGCCCGCGGCGAATGGTATCAGCAACAATTACGCTGTGAATCCCAATTACCGGCTGGGTTATGTGCAGATTCGTAATCTGGACATTCAACAACAGATTCGCCCCACGCTGCTATTAAATATCGACTACAGCGGAACCAAAGGCACGGACCTCGACATTCTCGAAGCACCCAACCGCACGGCAACCGGCATTCGGGTTCCGAATGTGGAGGCGTTCACGTATGAAAATTCCGTTGCCGACTCGGAAGCCAATGCAGCTTCGGTACGCTTGCGCAAGCGGCTGGCGAAAGGCTTCTCCGTCGGTGGGATTTACACGTTTTCAAAGTCGATCGACGATGCATCATCCATTGGAGCGGGAGCCACATCGGGCGCCAGCACTCCCGGGTTGGGAGCTGGAGGCAGCGGCGCGAGCGGAGGAGGTGGAGGCTCATCTGGCAGCGGAGCAGCGAACGTGGCACAGAATGCGTTTGACCTCTCGGCGGAACGCGGACTCTCAAGCTTTAACCAGACACACAAGTTCACTGCAGATTATTTGTTGGAACTGCCATTTGGGCACGACAAGCGCTGGCTCACCGGCAATACTCCGCTGCGTGCTATTTTTGGCGACTGGCAGTGGAGTGGAGACTGGACTATCGCCTCTGGACTTCCCTTTACGCCGCGCCTGATTGGAAACATTACGGACGTGAATCGCGGCACCAACGGTACGCTTCGTCCTGATCTGGTTCGGGGACAATCAATTAGTATTTCCAATCCCTCGATTCAGCAGTGGTTCAATACCGAGGCATTTGCCAAAACGCTCCCGGCTGGGCAATTTGGCGATGCCCGTCGCAATAGCATCATCGGGCCCGGAACTAGAGTCTTTGACATGGCCTTCACCAAGGTTGTGCCGCTGAACGAGTCGCGCGTGCTGGAGTTGCGGGCGCAGGCCACAAATGTTTTTAACATTCCGGATTATTCTTCGATCGATACCAGCGTTACTTCACCGACGTTTGGGCGGGTTACGGCGGTTGGCGCGATGCGGCAAATTACGCTGACTGCGCGCTTCCGCTTTTGAGGAAAACTGTATGGCTTCTACATCGAACCGACCAGCTCGCGGAGTTCTCGCCGCCTTGCTCGCGCTGTTGCCTTCCTGGTTGCCGTCGCAAGAGCAGGCGGAGTACACCTTTCGCGTGCAAAGCGATCTGGTGCTGGTGAATGTGACAGTCAGAGACAAGAACGGAAACTTTGTCCGCAACCTCAAAGCGGAGGATTTCACAATTCTTGAGGATAACAAGCCGCAGAAGGTGATCTCCTTCGATGTAGAAAACATTGACGCTGTGGCGAACCGGGACGTGGCTCAGACAAAACCGCTGACCGGCGCAGCATCATCACAGCTCGCAAATCCGGCCGCTGCGACTTCCGCTACGAATGCGGCGGATCAATTTAAGGACCGCCGCCTCATCGTTCTGTTTTTCGATCTCTCCGCGATGGAACCGGACGAGATCGATCGCGCAGTCACATCTGCGGAGCACTATGTCGACACACAGATGGCCCCCGCAGACATAGTCTCAATCGTTTCTCTCGGCAGTTCGTTGTTAGTCAATCAGGATTTCACTTCCGATCACGAGTTGCTTAAGAAGCAGCTTCAGGCTTTCGGTGAGGGTAGCGGCCAGGGCTACGAAGAAGGCACCACAGGCACGACCGAAGGCACGCCGGATACCGGGCAGCCATTCACTGCGGACGACACGGAATACAACATCTTCAATACCGACCGGCGGCTGGAGGCGCTACGTTCAGTCGCGGAGAAACTATCTCATCTGCAGCAGAAAAAGTCGCTGATTTACTTCTCCAGCGGTATGGACCGCACGGGAATCGAAAACCAGGCAGAATTGCGGGCAGCCACGAACGCAGCCGTGCGCTCCAATTTAGCAATCTACACCATGGACCTGCGCGGACTACAGGCGCTCGTCCCGGGCGGAGAGGCGCAAAACGCCAGCCTGCGCGGCACTTCCGTGTATTCCGGGCAGTCCATGATTAATGCCTTGAATTCAAACTTTACCACTCAGGAAACGCTGGTCACGCTGGCGAGCGACACGGGCGGACGAGCTTTCCTCGATTCCAATGATTTCAGCCAGGTCTTCAAGGGAGTGCAGCAGGATACGTCGACCTACTATCTTGTTGGCTATCGCAGCAGCAATCCCGCTAGGGACGGGCGCTATCGGCGCATCGCGGTAAAGGTTAAAGTCCCCGGTGTGAAGATCGACTACCGGCGCGGCTACTACGCGCCCGCGGATTATCAGCACTCCACGAAGGAAGATAAAGAACTTCAATTACAGGAAGAACTCGCCTCCGAACTTCCCGCCACAGATTTGCCGTTGTATCTGGGCGCTGCCTACTTTCGCATGGAGGCCAACAAGTTTTTCATTCCGATTTCGCTGGTGGTGCCGGGTTCGCAGATTCCCTTCACCCGCAGCAGCGACCGCGATAAGGCGACTTTGGATGTCATCGGTGTTGTGCTCGACGGCGAGCATCATCCGGTGACGAGAATTCGCGACACGGTCAAGCTCGCGATTGATACTTCGTCGGAAGTGCAGAAAAAGAACGTGCAGTATGACACGGGAGTAAGCCTGCCTCCGGGCAAATATCACCTCAAGTTCGTGGTGCGCGAAAACCAAATCGGACTCATGGGCTCGTTTGAAACCGACATCGATGTCCCAGATCTGAAGTCGCTACCGCTGAAGATGAGTTCGATTTTGCTCGCCAGCCAATTGCAACCCGCGAAGAAAAGTTCGACTGCAAATCCTCTGATTCGCGACGGCTCGGAAATCATTCCAAACGTGACCCACGTCTTTTCTTCCGCACAGCACCTGCGACTTTATTACGAAGTTTACGACCCGGCCCGGTCGAGTACGCCACAGCCTTCCGAAGTGGGCTCTGCCAAAGCCGGCATCCGCCTGCTCACGAACGTAGCCTTGTTCAGCGGGAAAGCTAAAGTCTTCGAAAGCTCGCAGGTTGAACTTACAGAGTTAAATGCCCGGGACCGCAAGGCCGGAGTTTTCCAGTTAGATCTGCCACTCGCCACTCTAAAGCCGGGTTTTTACACTTGCCAGGTCAATGTCATTGATGACGCAGCCGGCCTCTTTCTTTTCCCGAGACTTGCGCTGCTGATTCGACCCGAAAAAATCACCGCCGTTCACTAGGATTTCGCGGCCGCGCACACGGTACTGTCGGCGTCTCCCCCTTGTCTCCAAGTGAGGATGACATTTGTCACGCCGCTCCCGTGATGGATGGCACTGGTGCATCTCTTGCTCTTCCGCGATGATTCCATCACTGGGCGGGAAGCGAACTCAATTCCCATTTGCAAAGCACCACACGCCCAGGAGGAATGAAGATGATCGCAATGGCGGAACAAATCGAAATCTCACAAAAGAGGACCCGAGCCGCAGATTCGAAGCTGATTGTGGCCAGCCTTGAAGGCGTGAAGAAAAATTACGGCGACGTCCAGGCCCTGCGCGGGGTGGATTTTCGAGTGCGCGCGGGAGAGGTTGTGGCTTTGCTGGGCCCCAACGGCGCGGGCAAAACGACGGCGATCAAGCTGTTGCTGGGATTGATTCAGCCCAATTACGGCAGGGTGCGGGTATTCGGCGGCGATCCGACGAACCCTCAAAACCGGATGCGCACGGGTGCGATGTTGCAGGTCGGGAAGGTGCCCGAGACTCTGCGCGTCCGCGAGCACATCGATTTGTTTTCGAGCTATTACGCGAAACCGATGCCACTTGACGAAGTGCTCGCCGCCGCCGGCCTGGAAAAGTTGGGAGACCGTAAGTTCGGCGATCTTTCCGGCGGGCAGCGGCAGCGAACCTTGTTTGCCCTGGCAATCTGTGGCGATCCTGATCTCTTGTTTCTCGACGAACCCACCGTCGGGCTTGATGTCGAAGCCCGCCGTACTCTCTGGGATGAAATTCGCCGTTTGGTCGAGCGCGGAAAAACCGTCCTACTGACGACACACTATCTACAGGAGGCCGACGCTCTCGCTGATCGTATCGCGGTAATCAACCAGGGCGAAATTATCGCTGAAGCCACGCCGTCGCAGATCAAAGCGCAGACCAGTGGCAAGCGCATCCGCTGCATCACGTCGCTTAGCGTGGCGAACTTGCTTCAGATTCCCGGTGTCACGGATGCCCGGCAGGACCGCGAGGCGATGGAAATCCGCGCACGCGAGGCTGAACCTGTGATGCGAGTGTTGCTGGCACGCGACTCTTCACTCTCGGGCCTGGAAATTACGAGCGCGGGATTGGAAGAAGCGTTCCTGGCTCTTACTCAGGACAACGGGGAAAACACAAATCACCGAAACTAATTCGCCATTGCTATGTCATGCGCCCTGACACGCGTTGACGAAGCGGAGAAAGCGAGGAGACTATGAGTTCTGCTGCTGCAGTTCTAAGTAACACCGAGATCGAGCGCCCCCCCAGCCATACCGCCACGATCTATCTGAAGGAAGCGAAGTATGAGTTCCTGAAATATCTTCGCCTTCGGGTATATACGGCGTCCGTGATCAGCTTTCCGCTGATGTTTTACGTGTTGTTCGGTTTGGTGCTGAACTCCAAGGAGTCGATCGGAGGCACCCACGTTCCGACGTATTTGATTGCAACCTACGGCACGTTCGGAGTGATGGGCGCATCGCTTTTTGGAACGGCGTCCGGCCTCGCCTCCGACCGTGGCCTGGGATGGCTGCAGGTGAAACGCGCCAGCCCTATGCCGCCCTTCGCCTACTTTGCGGCCAAAGTGATCCTCAGCATGATTTTTAGTGCCACCGTCGTATTGTTGCTTCTGGCGCTGGGCATCGGTTTCGGCGGAGTGCGAATGCCGCTCGCAGAAATGGCAAAACTGTTTGGAACGCTCGTAGCCGGATCGCTCCCTTTCTCCGCCATGGGTTTGGCGATTGGTTACTTTGCTGGGCCAAACTCAGCGCCCGCCGCGATCAATCTGATCTATCTGCCGCTGTCATTTTGCAGCGGGTTGTGGGTGCCCTATGTGTTTCTACCCAAGTTCGTGCGGCAGATCGCACTCGCGCTTCCGCCCTTTCACTTGTCGCAGCTTGCACTCGGAACCGTGGGCGCAGGATTGCATCAGTCAGCGGCGACGCACTGGGAGGTTTTACTCGGCTTCACGCTCATCTGCCTGGGAGTGGCGCGCATCGGCTTCCAGCGGGACCAGGGAAAGCTTTACGGCTGAGCTGCGCTCCGGCAGAGCAGTGCTTTTTGTGCCGCATGTATTGCCCCCTTCGGGAGAAAGGTGAGTACCTTATGAGCGCAGATACGCGGAAAGGATACGGATCGACGCTGGCCCTGATCGTTCTCGGCGTACTCGCGCTCTACGGTGGCGCACAGTGGCTGATGATATTGATACCGGCTGCATTTCTGGTCTGGTACGCCGCGACCCGCGCTAATCTTAGAAGAAGCCGGAGTTGATGCATCTCGATGATAGACGATAATGATGGACGATAATAAAGGGCGATGCTGATGGGCGATGTGTTCGGGATAGAGCATCGTTCCGCTTTCAGAATCGGAAATCGCGCTGGGGGCGCGATAGTCCCATGAGACTGGTTCCCAAGAACAGTGAATACACCTGGGCGTGCTATTCCGTTCTGTATTTCGGCTTCTTCTTTCTCGACCCTATCGAAAGCCATGCCAGCGCGAGGGTATGGTTCTTCACTCTGTTGGGGACGGCCGCTTTCTTGCCGCTATATTTCGGCTTGTTTTGGGTGAGTTGTCGTCAAGGCCTACTGCACCTTGCGGCGATGCTTGCGCTGGGCGCCGCTTTCGCCAGGTACAACGGCGGGGCGACGACCTTCTTCATTTTCGCCGCGGCTTGCGGACCTTTTGTTGTGGACAATGAAGTCGACGGATTTAAGGTTTTGGCTGTGGTTGAGGCCGCAGGGTTTCTCACGTGGTGGGCATTCCATCTCAACGGTTGGTTCCTCCTGTTCTCGAATGGCCTTGCTTTCATAATTGGGATCAGCAATATTCATTTCGCCCAGCGTAACCGCACCAACAAGAAACTGCTTCGCGCGCAGGAAGAAATCGAGCACCTCGCCAAAGTTGCCGAGCGCGAGCGCATTGCGCGCGATCTGCACGATGTTCTCGGGCACACTTTGTCGGTCATCACCCTGAAGTCGGAGCTGGCAAGCAAGCTGATCGATCGCGATCCTCAGAGGGCCGGAAAGGAAATCGGCGAAGTCGAGCGAATCTCGCGGCAGGCTCTCTCCGAGGTTCGCGATGCGATTCGCGGATATCGCTCTCAAGGCCTTGTAGCAGAGTTGGCACAAGCCAAGACCACGCTGGAAACCGCCGGTCTGGTCGTTCAGTGCGACGCTGCAACAACAGTTAAACTCCCCGCGGTACAGGAGAGTGTGCTTTCCCTGGCTGTTCGCGAAGCCGTCACCAATGTTCTGAGACATGCGCAGGCCCGGAGCTGCCGCATGCGCCTCGAGCAGCAGAACGGTTCCTGCCGCCTCGAAATTCAGGACGACGGTCTCGGCGGGGCGAGCGGCGAAGGCAACGGATTGCGCGGCATGCGCGAACGAGTCGAAATGCTGGGAGGCACATTGCATCGCGGCACCGAAGCCGGCACAACTCTGACCATCACTCTGCCTCTGAAAGAACTGTCGGTGAAGGTCGAGGGCAACCAGATTTGAATCCCTCCGTCAAAGAAGGTCGCAGGATAATCCGCGTGGTTCTGGCGGAGGATCAGGGCATGGTGTTAGGAGCTCTGGCCGCCCTGCTCGAAATCGAAGGCGACATTTCTGTCACCGCACAGGCGCGCAACGGAAAAGAAGCGCTCGAGGCTGTCCTCACACACAAGCCGGACGTGTTCATCACCGACATCGAAATGCCGCACATGAGCGGTCTCGATGTTGCTGCAGAGTTGAAACGGCGACGGACTGGGACCCGCGTCGTCATCGTCACAACCTTTGCGCGTGCGGGATATCTGCGCCGCGCACTCGAAGCAGGCGCCTCAGGATACCTGCTGAAAGACATGCGTGCCGAGGAACTCGCCGATGCCGTGCGCCGCGTTCATCAGGGGTTGCGTGTTATTCATCCGGAGTTGGCAATGGAAGCTTGGGGAGAAGTGGACCCGCTCACCGATCGCGAACGCCAAGTTTTACGTCTCGCTGGCGAAGGCATGGCCAGCGGAGACATTGCCAGTGAGTTGCGCCTTTCCGAGGGCACCGTGCGGAATTATCTTTCTGAGGCGATCAGCAAGTTGGGTGCCGGCAATCGCGTCGAGGCGGCACGGATCGCGCGTGCTAAAGGCTGGCTGTAAGGAGCGTCAGTTGTTTTGCATGTCAGCGCCAGTAACGCTGTTATGAAGCGCCGTGGTCGCAGAACAATCTCTGACCTGTGCCGCATATCACATAACTGCGTGGTTCCCGGTGGCGTACTTGCTGAGAAAGTCACCGTGCCTTGCCATCCGGGCAGGATTAAGCCTTCATCACCATATTTCCTACTTATGTTACTATGTAAGGCATGAAAGATGAATGTGCTACATTTACGTCCAAGGGCCAACTTGTGATCCCGGTGGCGCTGCGCCGCAAGCATGGAATCGAGGCGGGAACGAAGGTTAAGTTACTGGAGGATCAGTTCGGCCGCATCGTCATTCAGCCCATCACTGAAGAGTACGTCGATCGCGTCATGGGTTTCCTGGCAGGCGGGCCGGATTTACTGGCATCTTGGGAGAAAGACCATCGCAGAGAAGGTAAGCGGCGCAAATGAAAACGTACGTGCTCGATGCGAGTGCTCTGTTCGCTTTTCTCCAACGCAAGGGAGACGCTCTTAAAGTTAACGAACTTGTGAAAGAAGCGATTCGGGGACGATCCCAGGTGTTGATGTCGGCAGTCAACTATGGCGAAGTGTACGGCACGATTCTCCGCGAAGATGGGCCGGAACCAGCCCGAGTGGCCCTGGATGTGGTTGCTCCTCTGCCGATTGAAGTGCTAGACGTAACGCCTAACAGGGCCCGCCAAGCCGCCGACCTCAAAGTTAAGTACAAGCTTTATTTTGCAGACAGCTTCGCCGCTTCACTCGCGCTCGAACACAAGGCAACTCTGGTCACCAGCGATACCGATTTTCGCAGGCTGGGCCACGGCTTTCCGGTGCTTTGGCTGGAGGCTTGAGTTCTTATCCGGCGAGCGGGGCTTCTTTGTCTCGACGGAGTTCCACCAAATAGCAGGTTCAGCAGGTCACTCGCGCCGATCGTCCTGTCCTGAGTCCTTGGGGTTATGCGTGTTAAACTTCCGCCTCAATCGACCTCAGGGGGTTCTCGTGTTCCGACCAGAGCTTGGATGGATTTTGTCGTTTGCATTGTCTGTCGCCGCGTTGTCTGTCGCCGCGATTGCACAAAGTCCCGATATTCCCGAGGCCGGCTCCGTCGAGGCGATCGCCGCAGCTACGACCGATACGCATTACGTTTCACCCTGGGTCTCGTATATTCCTCAATCCGATACAGTCCGGTCTCCAGAGAAATTCCTGGGCCGCATCATGGGCGCCCCAGGCGAGCTGTTAGGCACGGAGAAAACTTATGCCTATGCCCGAGCATTGGCGGCGAGCCCGCGCGTTCGCGTATTCACGATTGGGCGTAGCGAGGAAGGCCGCGAGATCCTAGTGCTCGCCATCGCGGACGAGGCTGGTATCCGCGATCTTGATCGACTTAAAGCCGCCACTGCGGCGTTGGCAGATCCGCGCCGAACCGGCCAGGCCGAGGCCGACAAACTGATCCAAAGCTCCCGCCCGATTTATTACTTCAATGCTGCGCTGCATTCCGATGAGACCGGCTCAACCGAAGCGATGCTCGAACTCGCATACCGGCTCGCTGTTTCCGAGCAGCCCATGATTCGGCGCATCCGCGAACAGCTCGTCGTGTTGATCAATCCTATTTCCAATCCTGACGGCCGGGACAAAATGGTCGATTGGTTCTATCGCTATCTCAAAGGTAAGACTGACCGGGCAACGTTGCCGCGGCAGTCGCCGCCGTACTGGTCGAAGTACACCTTCGTCGACATTAATCGCGATACCCATCAGCAAACTCACGAGACTACAAAAGCTGTACACCGCATGTTTCACGAGTGGCATCCCACGGTGGTTCACGACCTGCACGAGGGCTCGCCCCTGATGATGACCTGGAACGGCACCGGTCCCTATAACCCCAACATTGACCCCATCACGTATAGCGAGTTTCTTGAACTCAGCTTTCACGAAGTAGAAGTGATGACGGCGATGGGCATGCCCGGCGTTTCGACATGGAATTTTGGGGAAGCGTTTGCTCATTTGTATCTGGACTCCGTGGCCATGAATCACAACAGTATTGGACGCGGCTACGAAACTTTTGGCAATGGCAGCGCCGAGACTGAGCAGCGATCAATCTCGCCTTCGTCCACAACGATGGAGTGGTATCGGCCCCTGCCCGCTCCGCGGGAGGTCACATGGTCGGCTCGCGATAATCTCAATTACCAGGAGACGGGCGCGCTTGCGGCGCTCGACGAATCGGCAAGCCACTCCAAAGAAATGTTGCGCAACTTCTATAAGAAGTCGTGGGATTCCTGGCAGAAAGGTCTTACGCAGCCCCCCTATGCCTTTCTCATTCCAGAAAATCAAGGAGACCCGGCGCGAGTGTCGCAGATGGTAGAACGGCTCATGAGCCAGCAAATCGAAGTCGCACGCGCGCAGACCGCAATTCAGATCAAGGAAGGAAATTTTCCAGCGGGAACCTACGTGGTCCGGCTGGATCAGCCGTACCGCAACTACGCCGTCGATCTGCTCACGCCGCAGCACTATCCGAAGGATGGTGAAGCGCCTTACGATGACGTTTCGTGGGAACTGCCCGCGCACTATCACTTGCAAGCGATACCTATCGCCGACGTATCGATCCGCAGCGCTACGTTGGAGAAGCTCAAGGAGCCGCCGCATGTTGCTGGACGGGTGAGCGGAACAGGTTCCGTTTATTTGCTGAAAGATACCGGCCAGGAATCGTTTCTCGCCGCTCGTTATCGTCTGGCTAATTTCGAAGTTCAAATTGCCGAACGTGAATTCGAGGAGGGCGGCGAGAAGTTTCCAGCAGGTTCGTGGATTCTTGCCCGCCAAGCCGGATTGCCCGAAGGCATTCAGTCGACTGCGAGGCAGCTGGGACTCGATTTCAGGCAAGTTGCGACTACACCGGACGTCCCGAAACACCAGGCGCAAGCACCGCGCATCGGTGTATGGGTTCCGTGGGCTGACACCGACTCGATCGGATGGATCCGCTACTCGCTCGATCAGCGCAAAGTACCGTACACATATTTGCGGGACGAAGATATTCGTGCCGGAAATCTGCGCTCGCGCATCGACATCCTGCTTTACGGGCACGTCGATCTCGAACTTGCCGAGCAGATTGAAGGTCTGCCGAAAACCTGGTCGCCGATGCCTTTCAAGAAAACCGCGCAGACGCCCAGCTTCGGCACTCCCGCGGAATCCGACGACATTACGGGCGGAATCGGCTACGAGGGGCTCGACCAGATCCAGCATTTCCTTGAAGAGGGAGGCTTGATGGTGACGCTCGGCAGCGGCAGCATGCTGGCGCTCGAAGGCGGACTCGTCCGCTTCGTCCGCCGGTCTTCCGGAGGCGTTCCGCGCAGCGCGGCCGGAGGCGGTGGCGCTTCATCTGCCGCCTCACAGCAGGCTGCCACGCGAACCCCCGGAGCCCACGTGCGAGTTACATTCGACCGCGCCGACCATCCCATCGCGTACGGCTATCCCGCGCACACTTATGTGTTCAGGCAGAACTTTCCTCTATACAACACGCCACGGCGCTGGCTTCGAATGGCCTACTGCACCACGTGCCTTGATGGTCCGGAAGACCGCAGCGGCGTCGTGATGGAATGGGGCGACAGCGAAGGCAAAGCGTTCGTAGTAAGCGGACAAGCCTGGGGAGAAGAGAACTTGGTTGGCCGGCCGGCGATCTTAGACATGCCGGTGGGCAAAGGACACGTTGTTTGTTTTAATTTCAACCCAATGCATCGCGATCTCAACCGCGGAGATCAGCGGCTGCTTTGGAACGCCATGCTGAACTGGCAGGCAATCATTGCAGCTCATCCCAGATCAGATGAGGGACACCAGCCGGCGCCAGAGCCCGAAGAGTAAAACCAATCCCGCGCGCCGAGGGTATCTCCCATCTAAGTGCGGTCAGCGTTTCGGAAAAGAGTCCATCATGAAGCTGAAGCTTCGCGGCATTGAGGCCTGTGTCTTTGACGCGTACGGCACGCTGTTCGACGTCAACAGTGCCGCCCAAAGCGCACAGAATTCTCTTGGAGAAAAGTGGCAGCCATTTGCCGAATTGTGGCGTGCCAAGCAAGTGCAATATACCTGGCTGCGAGGGCTCGCCGGCCGTCACGCGGATTTTTGGCAGGTGACCGGCGATGCCCTCGACTTTGCTTTATCGACGCACCGCATCGAAGATCCCATGTTGCGCGAACGACTGATGAATCTTTATCTGGTCTTGAACGCATACCCAGAGGTGGCCGACACGCTGAAGTGTCTGCGTACGGCAGGCATGAAGATAGCGATACTTTCCAATGGAACTCCAGGCATGCTGAACGCTGCGGCGGGCAACGGCGGGATCGCTCACCTCTTCGATGCCGTACTGTCCGTCGAGGAAGTCAAGGTTTACAAGCCGCATCCATCTGTTTACGGGTTAGCCTGCAAGCGCCTGAACGTCGCCGCGGATCGCATCTGCTTTCTTTCCTCGAATGGTTGGGATGCATACTCTGCCAAAGCCTTCGGCTTCCGCGTCCTGTGGTGCAATCGATTCGGCCAAGCGCCGGAGCGAATCCCGGAGACACCCGATGCACAAATCACCACGCTCGCGGAGTTGCCGGATATCGTTCTAGGCTGAAATAAAGCTAGGCTGAAATAAAGCCGCGCTAGCAGTAGACGCCGGTCGCGCCGGGAAATCTCCATCGCTCCGGGGATTAACACAGTGGTACGATATCCTGCTTTTGCCGTACATTGGAATCGCAGATGACAAGAGCCGCTCGCACCGTTGCGTCGCCCAAAGTAGTTTGCATCGAGGATTTCCGCCCCATCGCACGGCAGAGAATCCCCAAGCCGGTTTTTGATTACCTCGATGGCGGCGCCGAAGGCGAAGTCACACTCCGAGAGAATTGCAGAATATTTAGCGACGTTACCTTTCGGCCGCGCCATGCGGTCGCGCTTTCCGAATGCGGTTTGTGTACCACAGTTCTCGGCTTCAATCTTTCTCTTCCGTTCATGCTCGCGCCCGTGGGATACAGCCGGATGATGCATCCGGGCGGGGAAGTGGCGGCCGCCCGAGCCGCCGGCAAGGCAGGGACGGGATACATTCTCTCGACGATTTCAGGGCACAAGCTGGAAGATGTGAGAGCGGCTTCGAAGGGACCTGTTTTTTATCAGCTCTATTTAATGGGTGGGCGCGGGGCCGGAGAAGCTGTCATTGAAAGGGCGCGCGTCGCGGGATTCAATGCGCTGGTCGTCACCATTGATACTCCAGTGTCGGGAATCCGCGAGCGCGACTATCGCAATGGCTTGAAAGAGCTGATCAGCGGCAGCCTATTCGAAAAAATTCCGTATGTTTCTCAGATGCTCGCGCGTCCGGGCTGGCTCATCGATTATCTGCGCGACGGCGGTTTGCCGGGACTTCCAAACGTGATCGTTCCGGGCAAGGGTCAGATGCCACTGGTTGATATCAACGCGGCGTTGGCGGAATCTGCCGTGACATGGGCGGATTTGCGCTGGATTCGGGAGCTGTGGAAGGGGCCGATTGTGGTGAAAGGAGTGTTGACGGCCGACGATGCGCGGCGTTCCATCGATGAAGGAGCAGCAGCGATTTCAGTTTCGAATCATGGCGGGCGACAGCTTGATGGGGTTCCGGCTTCGTTGCGGGCGCTGCCTGAAGTGGTGGAAGCCGTGAGGGGCCGCACCGAGGTGTTGATGGATGGAGGCGTTCGTCGCGGAACCGACGTGGTAAAGGCGATTTGCATGGGAGCGCGTGCCGTATTGTGCGGGCGCGCTTACGCCTACGGTTTGGCCGCGGCTGGTGAAGCCGGCGTCGATCGAGCGATTGAGATCCTGCGAACGGATTTGGAACGCACGCTCAGGCTGCTGGGTTGTCCATCGGTCGCGGATCTGGATCGTTCTTACGTGAATATTCCCAAGAGCTGGGAAGTGGGCTGACAGGGAAGCGAGCCAAACGCGCGATTATTGCGTCGCAAAGAACGCGACACAACGCGCGGCCCGCCCAGATCCCTCGCCGCGCAAAAGACGCTTGCTCGGGATGACAAACTGAGGAGGTTCGGATGCAGTGGACACAGATCTACGATCCACTCGGTCATTGGTGGCTCTCCACGCTGGTTGCGGCTCTTCCTATCATTGTTCTCTTTAGCCTGCTCGCCGGTCTGAAAGTGAAGCCACACTGGTGCGCCATCGCGGGGGCGACTACGGCGGTGTTGGTCGCGATCATTTTTTTCAAAATGCCTCCCGCGCTGGCGGGGCTCAGCTTTGGGTACGGCGTAGCCTTTGGTGTTTTGAAAATCGCATGGATCGTTCTCGCCGCCGTGTACCTCTACGATATTTCGGTAGAAACCGGACAATTTGAAGTCATGAAGGAGTCGGTTGCCAGAATCACTGCCGACCGCCGGCTGCAGGTATTGCTGGTAGCGTTTTGTTTTGGGGCATTCATCGAGGGAGCGGCCGGCTTTGGCGCACCGGTGGCGATTGCCGGCGCATTCATGATCGGGTTGGGATTCAAGCCCTTTCACGCCGCTGCGTTGAATCTGATCGCGAACACCGCGCCGGTGGCCTGGGGAGCGATTGGCACTCCCGTTCACACGCTGGCGGCAGTGAGCGCGTTGCCGGAATCCGATCTCAACGCCATGATTGGCCGCATCCTTCCGTTAACTGCGGTTATTGTTCCTTTCTGGCTGGTGAAAACCATGGTCAGCTGGAAGGAGACCTTCGAGGTGTTTCCTGCCATCGCCGTGGTCGGAGTTTCGTTCGCGTTGACGCAATTCTTCTGGGCAAATTATGTGGACAGCAATCTGGTGGACATTATGGGAGGCGTGGTGTCGCTGGTCGCGGTGCTGACGTTTCTGCGATTCTGGAAGCCAAAGAAGATTTGGCGATTTGACTACGACGACAAGCCGGCCGCGCTTCACGCTCCGACTGCGAAAATCAGCGATGACGTGGGCGGTGTATGGGCGGCAGAAAAGTTCGATGGACTCGTCACGGTGCGCAAATACACTGCCGGGGAGGTCCTGAAAGCGTGGATGCCGTTCGCCATCCTCTCTCTATTTGTGCTGTTCTGGGGATTGCCAAAGATTAAGTTGGCAATGAACCAGGCTACCACGCCAGCTTTTCGCGTCATGCTTCCGAATGGCAAGGTGCGTCCTGGCCCGCCAGGATGGGACGTGCCTTACCTGCACAACGCGGTCCTGCGTTCCGCGCCCGTGGTTGCGAAGCCAACGCCAGAAGCCGCCCGCTATGACTTCAACTGGCTCTCGGCTACTGGGACCGGATGCTTTTTTGCCGCGATCGTCTCCGGTTTGTTGCTTGGTCAGGGCCCTGTCCAATTAATGAAGATCTTCTGGAGAACGCTGGTGCGTATGCGGCTCGCGATGATTGCAATCTCATTTATGCTGGGGCTGGGATATGTGACGCGCTACTCCGGTCTGGACGCGGTGTTGGGTCTGGCGTTTACGCGTACAGGCTGGCTGTATCCTTTCTTCGGTACGTTCCTGGGATGGCTGGGCGTGGCGCTTACCGGCAGCGACACCTCTTCGAATGCGCTGTTCGGCAGCCTGCAGAAAATTACTTCTCAGCAACTGGGAATCGATCCGATCCTCATGTGCGCGGCCAATAGCGCTGGTGGAGTGATGGGAAAGATGGTGGACGCGCAGTCCATCACGATTGCCACGGCAGCCACTGAGCAAGTGGGCAACGAAGGAATTATTTTCCGCTATGTGGCGTGGCACTCTGTAGCGCTCGGTTCCATCGTCGGAATTATCGTGCTGCTCTACGCTTATGTCTTCAAGTGGGCCGTGCCGCACGGGCTGACGTTTGTGAAATAGCAAAGAAAAGGGCTGCGCCAATGTGGCCTTGACGTTACGGCGATCAGAAACGGCCTCAGTCAAAAGTGGAAAATCAGATCGCTGGCCACGGTAAGCTGATTGCGCCGTCGGCCGTCGTCGTACGCATTCCTATCCCAGGCTCGCTCAAAACGCAACTCCGGACGTATCTGTACTGTGGTTCCGATCCAATGGCACCACATGATGGCGTTCTCTGAGTACCTGGTGGCGTAGCCCGTGCGCTGACCTTTTTTGTCGTCGAGATAGTCACTGCGGAAAGACATGAAGTCGTGGGGTGAGAGTTCCTTCTGCACGAAATTGACTACGGCATATTCGGGAGCGGTGCAACGTTGTTCTCCGGGCAGGCAATATGCTGGATTGGCGCCTGTTTCCGGCTGAATATCGCGGCCCACGGCCGGCACGTCGAGCTCATACATGTACCAGGATTCCGTTGCCATATGCACCGTCTTCGAGAACTTGTGATACCAGGTCGCGTCATACTGCTGCAGATTGTTGTACGCGTATTTGCCGTTGTTGATCCCGTTGGCGCAGACGTAGAAATTGTCATTGACCGACGGCGTGGTATAGCTCAGGCATGCCGTACCAGAAGGCTTCGCATCCGGCGTCCACAAAGCGACGTCGTGGCCTCCGGTGATTCCCAGTTGCAGCAGCCACTGATCGTTCAGCTTAACCGTCGCAATCAGTCCAGTGTCAGTAAAGGGGTCAATCGCATACAGCAGGGAATGGCTGAAGATATAGTTGTTCGGCGCCAATTGAGCCTCGATCCCAGGCACCGAGATGAAGCGGCCTAACCTCACATTCATTCCCTGCGCAACCTGCGGAACGTATACGTCGACATACTCAAGGGTGGGATCAAAGCCATATTCACGATGATCGTTCACCCATGGCCCGCTCAAGTAGCCCTTTGCCGTCGTGAAGCGATAGTCGGCGCCGTATAGCGCAGTAAGGTGGTAACCCCAGTCGATGTGATCACGCTGCACGGAATCCGGCAACCGTTCGGCGTAGAGGACAAGTTGGTTTATCTCAAAACGATTCGCATAGACATCATTCGCCTCGGGCGCATTACTCTTTGCGGAGGTGCTGAAGTTTAGCGTGGGATCGATCCAACCATACAGCTTCGTCCGGCTCCGCGCCCCGTTAATAGCCGTCATGAGTGGATAGCTGTTCGTGTCCGGTTCCCCAATCACTGGCGAACCACCATACGACCAATCCGCGTTAGGAAATGGCGGCGAATCCAGCGGCGAGGGAAAGCCCCTGCGCTCCGGCGCCGGCGAGGAAGCAATCGTCCCCGACCAATCCTGGCGGTAAAACTCTCTCCAACGCTCAAAGAAGCTTTTTTCTTTCGCGCTGCTCGGCTTCGGGCCGTCGGGTAGGGGGTAGATCCTTCCATCTGTCTGTTGTCCTATAGAGAAACCGCACGACAAGAACACGAAGCATACCACTGGGAGAAGAAAGTATTGGCAGCGCTCCGGATTATTGTTTGGACGCATAGAAATAGCGCGTCACCAATTGATCGATTACGAAGCGATAAGCACAAGAGTGATCCAATGCAAACTCACGCTGCCACCGACTTGTCCTGAGTCAGGCCGACACGAAGATCGCCTCTGGCTTTTGCCGCCGGCACGAAACTTAGGCCACAAAAGCAGGCTTTGCTATTGCTCGCCCTGCTTTGCCGGTTCCTTCGGCAACGGTTTCTCGATGGGCTTGCGGGGCAGCATCTGGTCGCGCATGGCGGCGTCGTAGACGAAGCCCGCGACAATTACGGCTGCCTGCTTCAGGTCTTCCGGCTGCAGCCGGTCATACACGTCCATGTTCGAGTGGTGCGTGCGGGTTTCGTAATCGAGGGGATCCTGAATGAATTGGAATCCTGGGATGCCGACGGCATCGAATGATAAGTGATCGGTGCCGCCGGTGTTGCGCATGGTGAGAGTGGTCATGCCCAGATCTTTAAAGGGCTTCATCCAGGATTCGAAGATGGGCGCGACCGCTTCGTTTTCCTGCAGGTAAACGCCACGAATCTTGCCGCTGCCATTGTCCACATTGAAGTAGGCTGAGACCTTCGCCTGCTCCGGCTTCACCGTAACTTCGCCCGCTTCGCGCCGCAGCAACGTCGGCATGTCTTTCATTGCGGGTTCGTCCATGCGAGGACGCGAACCGAAATGGTGCTCCACATAGCCCTGCGAACCGAGCAGGCCTTGTTCTTCGCCGCTCCACAAGCCGATTCGTATGGTGCGGCGTGGCTTGATGTCGAGCGCTTTCAGGATGCGGACCGCTTCCATCATCACGATGGTTCCGGCTCCGTTGTCGGTGGCTCCGGTGCCGGCGTGCCAGGAGTCGAGGTGGGCGCCCAGCATGACGACTTCATCTTTCTTGTCGGTGCCTGGAATTTCGGCGATGGTGTCGTACTGCATGGGGTCGTCGTCATAAAAAGTGTTGGTGACATTCAGTTCGAGCGAAACGTCTTTCTTTTGCTGCAACAGGCGTGCGATGCGGGTCCAATGTTCGAGCGCCATGGTCAGCTGAGGAACTGTGGTAGTTTGGCCGGTCTTGTATGACCCGCCGGACTGCACGAAGACAGTGCCACCGCCCGAAGTCTGACGGCTATGGTCGATGACGGCCAGCACTTTTTCGTCGGCGAAGAATTGGTTCAAATCCTTGATGAACTGCATGCGTTTTATGAAATCGGCCAAGCTTAAGGGCGGGTGTTCGGTGGCAATCTGGTACTCCGACAGTTTCGCCAGGTCGTCCTCGCTATCCCGTTTGAAGGGGGCTTCCGTGATTGGTTTCGCTTCCGCGTCAGCGCCGAGGATCACAATCATTCCCGCCAGCTTGCCCTTGTATTTGTCGAAATCTTTCTGCTCCTCGATGGTGGCGCGAATGCATTTACCCTGCACCAGGCCATTCGTTCCGGGCGTCCAAGCCTTCGGATAAGCAAGCAGCGTGACCACATCCGGCACGGTCATGCGAACGTTGACGTATTGGTTAGCCCAGCCGCGCCCAAAGGGCCCCCAGGCTTCCAGGTGAGCGTTTGACAGACCCATGGCGGTGAGTTGGTCGCGTGTCCACTCGTTGGCACGCTTCATGTTGGGCGAGCCAGTCAGCCGCTCGCCGATGGAATCCATTAATCCCGTGGCGAAGTCCATCACTTTGGAGTCGTGGAAGCCTTCGTAGCGAATCCGAGCCATGGTTTCCAGGTCTACTTTCTCCTGGGACCACAAAGAAATAACCGAACACATCACCATGAAACAAGCCAGCCGCACAACCCTCTTCATGAGCGAACTCCTGGAGTGAAAGATCAAACGGGGGATTATACAGCCTGTGTTTCACGAAGGCGGGAAGCAAATTGCAGAGTTATTTCAAGACAGTCAAGGGCGTCATTCTTTTTTGCCTGATGGATGAGCAGAGGGCGCCACGTTTTCCTCCGACTTTTTTTCTTCCGCCCCGGTAGATGGTTTCGCGTTCTTGTCTTCCGCGCCATTGTTGACCACTATGTATTGCACGATAAGCGAGATGCGGCGATTGGAAGCGTCCAATGGGTCGTCGAGCTTGCGCAGGCGTTGATCGGCAAAGCCCCGAACCTGGGTGACTTGGTCGGGCCTGACTCCGTCAGCCTGCATCAGGCGACGCGCTGCGTTGGCACGGTCGGTGGAAAGTTCCCAGTTGCCGTAGCCGCCGGACGCGGCGTAGGGCTTGGAGTCAGTATGGCCTTCGATTGAAAGCTTGTTCGGCAGCTTACCCAGTTCCTGCGCCAGCGTCACCAGCAAGTCGATTCCGTCGGCATTCAACTTAGGACTGCCGCTGTTGAAAAAAGTACCAGAGGCGGACTCCGTGAGTTCGATCCGGAGGCCTTCCGAGGTGACGGTCATCTCGACGTGGCTTTTGAGCTTTTCAAAATCGCGCATTTCCCGGATTTTCTGCTCGAGCTGATCTTTTAGCTTGGGCATGTCGTCTTTCGTTGGAACGAGATTCTCGCCCGCGCCGACGTTGATCGATCCTTTTTTCTCTGCTGTGCCGCTAGGATCCCGGAAATAGCCGCCTACCGCCTCCTGAACCGGCTTGCTGCTGCTGAGCAGCCACAAGACAATGAACAGGGACATCATGGCCGTGACAAAATCGGCGTAGGCCACCTTCCACGCGCCGCCGTGATGGCCGCCGTGTCCGCCTTTTTTCTTCAGGATGATAATGGGACGCGTATTCTTGTCCATCAGGTTTGGGCAGAGAGACGCCTAAGCGGAAGCCGCTGCGGCCGCAGGTGATTCCTCGCCTCCCCCTTTGTTTCGGCAGGCGGCCTCAACCTCCTTGAACGAAGGCCGCACGTGGCCCGGAATCGCGCGCCGCGCCACTTCCACGGCCATGATGGGCGCCGTGCCTTTTAGAAAAGACACAATCAGAACACGCAGGACGTAAAGATAGGCGTGCTCGTCGTCGGCAATTTTGACCATGTTGGCAGCGATGGGACCGACAAGCCCATAGCACAGAAGAATTCCCAGGAACGTGCCCACCAACGCTGCCGCCACCTTTTTCCCGATCTCTTCCGGAGGGCCGCCCAGCGCGCCCATCGTAATCACGATGCCCAACACTGCCGCCACAATTCCCAAGCCGGGCAGGGAATCTGCCATGCTGTTAAGAGCGGAGGGAGGCAGCGCGGCGTTGTGGTGATGAACCTCCATGTCGAGGTCCAACATCTGGTCAAGATCGAAGGCATCGACGCCGGTAATCGCCATGCGCAGTGAATCGCAGACGAAATCCCGGACGTGGTGGTTTTTCAATACCGCGGGACCTTTGGAAAAGAGAGGACTTTTCTCCGGCTCTTCCACGTCATTCTCGAGCGCCATCAGGCCCTCTTTGCGGGCTTTATTAAGCAGGTCGTACATTGTCTTCAGGGAATCGATGTAAGCCTGCTTGGTGTACTTGGAGCCGCCGAAGACGCCGCCGATCCCGGCGGCAATTTGCTTGAGAATGTGAAGCGGATTGGCGATGAGCACCGTACCGATGGCCGCTCCGCCGATGGTGACCAGTTCCGCCGGCTGGATGAGCACCTTCAAATTGCCGTGCTCCATCAAATAGCCCCCCACCACGCACCCGAAGACCACGACAATGCCAATAATCGCAAACATGATTAGCTCGTTAGACTTTTTGACGATAAGGTTGCGCCGCGCGGCGCTGTGGTCTGCGGCACGGCTTGGTTTCCGGCGAACTTTTGCTGGGCTCGCTGCAGAATGGATTCCACACTATCGCCAAGCTCGGCGCCGGAACATCCGATGGAAACTGCCGTCGACAATTCTTCTCCCCACCAGTTAATGGTTGCGCTGGAGAGCATCCTGAGCAAGCGTCCGCTGACGGCTTGTAGCTCTTCCTCGCTACACCCCATCAAAATCACCAGGAATTGGCTCTCATTCCAAGTGCCTACCACGTTGGTAGGCCACACCGTGTTCCTCAAGGTACGAGCCATAACCTGGAGAATGGACCTGGCCGCCCCCTGCCCATACTTCGCCCGGAACTGGCTGAAGTCGTCGGCCGTCAGGCACACAATGCCAAACGGGATGTGAAGCTCCTTAAACGTGCCCAGCGTCTCGCGCAAGTGGGATTGCATAATCGCTCGATTTGGCAATCCTGTTACTTCATCCAGGAAGCCGTGTTCCTTCATGCTGCGGTCGTTGGAGTGAGTACCATGCTCGTCGAACTCGCCTTCGAAGGTCTGGATGATCCCGATGATCGAGCCGTGCTTGTCGCGCAGCGGAATTGCCCAGACGTGCACCTGCATCCGATATCCCGATTTGTGGTGAATAAAGATCATTGCTCCCCCCGGCTTGGCATCGTGCAATGCCGCTGCCAAGGGGCATTTCTCATTGCACATCTCGCATTTACTTTGGTCGCAATGAAGAAGAATATTTTCCGTACAAGAGTGGCCCAGCGCATCCATTCGCGAATAACCAGTGATTTGTTCCGCTCCGTCGCTCCAGAAAACAATTTTTTTCTCCAAGTCGAGGACGCTCACTCCAATTTGCAACGTGTCGAGGATATTGCGGTATATATCGGGATCCTGAAAGACTGGCATGGGGCTTTTGAGAGAGCAATGCTGATTTATCCATCGGCAGAAGAGCTATCAACTTCAGACTGCACAGTGTTGCAGGAACCGGAAATTCTGCTCTCATGAACCGGCAAACATTTGCATTTGCAATCGCTTAGGGTATATAGCACTTTAGGGCAATGCAGTGGCACGAGAGTGCCATTTGCAAAATCCTGCGGCACGGTTAATTTAAGCGGTGAGCAGTTCTGGGGGAGGGCTGCCCGGGCGCCTCGATCTCAAATGAGATTCGAGGCGCTCGTTATTTTTGGCGGCAGGTATGAGATCCCGGGTGTCAGGTCTTAGGGCTTTGCCTGAGACCAAAGACTTTTCACCCGAAACTAGTTCGTTGAGATGGTGAAGTTAACCGTGATCTTGGCCTCGGTCTCGACCGCTTCGCTGCCTTCGAGGTGCGGCTTGAAGTGCCATTGCCGCACGGCGTCCTCCGCGGCGGAGGCCAGGATGCGCGGTCCGCTCACGATTCGCAGATTCTGAATGACTCCGTCTCTGCCAATCAGCGCCTTCAGAATCACCGACCCCTGCACTTTCATCTGCCGCGCCAACAGAGGATAATCGGGCTTCACCGGGCGCGCCACTATCTCCGCCGCAACGGCGGACATCTGCACCCGCTCGGCCGCATCGCTGGTTAAGGTGGCAGCAGTTTCCTTTGGCTCGGTCCTGCCCGCTTCATCGCTGGGTTGCACATCGCTGGGTTGCACATCGCTGGGTTGCACCGGGACTGATTGGACCGGGACTGATTGCACCGGGATCGATTCAGCCGGTGTGCCGGGTTGCAAGTCCACGCGCACGGAACTGCTGCCGGGCCGGATAGTACGATGTGTATCGCCCGCGACGACTTCTACGTCCAGCGGGGGTAAGACCGTGCGCGCGCTAATGGTCACCGGAGGAGGATCAGGGGCATCCTGTGCGGAAGGAGCGATCGCATTGGCTTCAACCGTGGCTCGGTGTTTCCGCCTTGGTTGCGGTGTGGCCGCTAATGGCGATTTCGCGGCTGAAGCGGGAGGGTGCACTGGAACAGCTTTAGCCACGGGAGAACTCTCGATCGGCTCATCGAATTCCGCTTCCTGCTCATCCGGAAACCAGAAATCACGATTACGCCAAAGGACGATGCCCAGCGCAACCAGAAGCAGACAGAGGGATGCCAACATCAACTTGCGCTGTTTCGGATCCTCGGGCGCAATCCTGAGGGAGTCTGCCAGGAAGGCGCGATCCGTTTTCGGTATGATCGATCGCAGATCGAACATTCGGGAACCTGAGGTTGTCTTGGGCGCGCTACTGTTAGTATGCCTCGCAAGAGTGCGAAAGGCCAGCAAAAGGTGCGTGGAACGGGCTTCTGCTCCCGTTATGATTATGATTCTGGGCTTATGGAGTCGGGACGTAACTTCCAGAGGCTCTCGCGAATCCCATGATTGGCTGGTTGGCTAAGTCTCACTGTCGAACTGGTCGACATTAGCTATTTGCAAACGCAGGTTATGAAGGTCCGGGCATGAAAAATCAAAGCGCGAAAAACAACGACCGCCGAATAAGCGACCGCCGAATGGAAGAAAAGAAGTTCCGGGGCGTTACCCGGCGCGAGTTGCTCAAACTGACGCCGGTGGTTGCGCTGGGGGCCTTTGCCATTCCCGGCTTGCAGGAACGTCTGCTCAAAAAGGGGCTTGGTTTTAGCGACTGGGCATCGGCGTGGCTTTTCCGCCAGGACCATTTCGCTCCGACTTTCGACGATGCTGATGTTGCCCCCTTCGCGAAGTTTCCCATCAACGGCTACGATGTCGACGACCCCGGGGTGGACTTCGACAGTTGGACGTTAACTGTCAGCGGCGCCGTGCAGAAGCCCGGTGAATACAAACTGGCTCAAGTGCAGGCTTTGCCCCGCATTCGGCAGAACACTCGTCACATCTGTGTCGAGGGGTGGGATGTGATTGGACGCTTTGGCGGCGCGCGCCTGTCGGACTTTCTGAATATGGTCGGTGCCGATACTACGGCACGATTCATTACGGTCAACTGCGCCGACGATTATTACGAATCGTTGGATATGGCCACGGCGCTGCATCCGCAGAGCCTGCTTTGCTACGAAATGTATGATCAGTCGCTTAGCCGGGAACACGGAGCCCCTCTGCGCCTGCAAATTCCTACCAAGGTTGGTTACAAGCAGGCCAAGTACCTGACTGAATTAAAAGTCACGAATGTGCTCGAGAAGGTCGGCTACTGGGAAGATCAGGGCTATTCATGGTTTTACGGCTTGTAGCACTGGCGTTCCGCCGGCCGTGGCGAGGTTCTGCAGGCCAGGAGGGGAGGTTTGAAAATGAACGAAGCAGTCATCGAAATTGTTGAGCCACAAGACAAAGACACCGACGCCGAACCCATCGTTGTGGCGCGCGCGGTCTACGAGCACCCGTTCATTGTGCGGCTCTGCCACTGGATCAATACGGTTGCTCTATTCGTTATGGTGGGCAGCGGGTTGCAGATATTCCGCGCCTTCCCCAGCTTCGGCGCCAAGATTCCTCAGAAGGACTTGCTGCATTGGCCGAAAGCATTCGCCATTGGCGGATGGCTGGGCGGAGCCCTGCAGTGGCACCTCACCTTCATGTGGATCTACATCGGAACCGGCACTCTCTATTTCGGTTACCAGCTTTTCAGTGGCAACTACCGCCAGGTCTTGTTTACGCATCGCGATATCCCGGGCGTATGGCCCATGGTGAAGCATTATTTTTTCTTTGGACCAAAGCCGCCGCTTCGCGAAGCCTATAACCCCTTGCAGAAACAGGCTTACACCAGCGCGATTGGCCTGGGTGTTCTCTCAGTGCTGACCGGCCTCGCCGTCTGGAAGCCGGTTCAATTCTCTTGGCTGGCTTGGATGATGGGAGGATTTCACTACGCGCGCATCTGGCATTTTGCTGTGATGTGGGCGATTTTATTTTTCGTGCTCGGACATCTGGTGATGGTGATCCTGCACGGCTGGAACAATTTCGTTTCCATGCTGACCGGGTGGAAGAAAGATCCGGAGTACTGACCGCATTACTGCGCCTGAAGGCGCACCGCATCGCAAGGTAAGAAATGGGCCTTAGCCCTTGAGGGTCCACGCGCGCCACACGAGGATTGCGAACAAGATGTCCGAACCAGACATGGTGTTGATCAATCCCGAGCAGACCCGACCGACGCGCGAGCAGGATCTGATTGTGAACGTGCAGCGCGGCAAGAATGAGTTGTTCTATGAATTGGTCCGGCCTTATGAACGGCGGGTGTATGCCGCGGCTCTAGCGATTCTGCGTAATGAGCAGGATGCCGAGGACACCGTACAGGAAGCGATGTTGAAGGCGTTCGCAAATATCCGCCAATTCCGGGCCGAGGCGCGGTTCAGCACCTGGTTGATCCAGATTACGGTGAACGAGGCCCTGATGCGCCGGCGAAGGGAGCGAACAGTGGTGATGGAAGGCATCGACGATCGTCGCCCCGACGAAGAAGCCGAGTACGCGCCCCGGGATTTCGCCGACTGGCGCGAGATTCCGTCGGAAGCGCTGGAACGCAAGGAAGTCCGCCAACGTCTGGCGGAAGCCCTGGCCACTCTCGATCGAAAGTATCGCGAGGTTTTTGTGATGCGCGATATGGAACATTTGAACATCCAAGAGACGGCGGAGGCTTTGGGGATTTCCGTCGCTTCGGTGAAAACGCGGCTGTTGCGGGCGCGCCTGATGCTGCGCGATCTTCTGGCCGCCGGGTGGGAGCAGGGCTGGTTCAGCCGGCTTCCATTCGAGAAGGGGAACAAGCCATGGTAGAGAACAAAGCGAACTGCGAGCAGGTGTGGCGAGAAATTTCGAATTACGTCGACGGGGAAGTAGATACAGCTTTGCGTCAGACGATGGAGGAACACTTCCAAAGCTGTAAGCGGTGCACGTCGGTGCTCGCAGGCATGCGGAATGTTGTCCAGCTTTACGGGGATGAGCGGATGCTCGAGGTGCCGGCGGGTTTCAGCCGGAGGCTAGAAAAGCGGCTGGCGAGCGACGTTGCTGTGCGGGGGAAGAGATGGTCGAGTTGGTCGGCGTGGCTGGTTCCGATGGCGGCGATGGCTCTGATCGCGGGAAGCGTGGTCCTGATGAACTCGCTCACTTTCAAGAATTTCATCCAGTCGCGGCATGCGCAGCCCGGTAATAATATTCCTCCCGACCTGATGGTCGTGGTTTCAAACGGATCGAAGCTCTTCCATGTGCCGGGCTGTGCGTTCATCCGTGACAAAGCCTCGGAGCGGACGATGACCGCGAAAGAAGCCATGCGGGATGGCTATGTGCCTTGTACGCGCTGTCTGCGGCAATATCTGAAAACGGGGCTAAGGCGGGAGGCTAAGGATGATGACGCGACTGCGGAAACTGAAGAACCACCGGACGATGTGCTTAGCACCGTGGGGCAGTAGAAAGGGATCGTCGATACCGGCGGCTGTCAGAAGAGCGCATTGGGATTGAGCTGATAGACGTGATCGACTTCGCGGTTCCAGCCGCTGCCGTTTACTCCTCTTGGTATCTGAACGCGAATCTGATTAGGGCCTACGGATGTCAGTCTGCCTTCATACGCCGAGTCGAAAGCGTCGATCACGCGAAAACGATACAGTCCCGGCAGCACTGGGATGCGCTGCTCGACAATCACGATGAATGAAACCATTGCTCCGCCGCAACCGTCGCGAACCATGTGGACAGAATAGGTCGCCTCTTTGATCTGCTGTAATTCCTTCATGCACCCGCTGGTGTCGTTCCGCGCCAGCTCCGGCGCCCCGCACGTGGCGAAGAAAATCATGAATAACAGCGAGACAAAGAGAATAGGGCTGAGGACGATGAAGCCGAGGAATTTGGCGATTTTGGATAGTTGTAAGAGCGATCGAATCGCGAAGAATGGAAGGACAAGAAGCGAGCCTTGAAAAAGATAATTCGGTAAAGAGTGGGTAAATCGAAAATTTCTAAAGCACAATTCTCCGAGGACAAAGGCGAGGGCCAACAAGATCAGAGTTCTTGTTGGGTGGGGTTTCGGAGCATTCACGATGAGCCTCTTCCGAACACATTAGCGCAGAGACCATGCGCCCTCAAGTTACCGTTCAAGGACCGCATCGCGAATTCGGCCAGATAAAGAAGGCAATGGCAGGCGCGGACCGACGGCCCGCGCCAGTAGGGAACGACGATTAGTTCGGCTTCATCTGATCGTTTTTCATGCTGTCGTCTTTCTTCATCGAGTCGTCTTTCTTCATGTTGTCGTCCTTCTTCATCTGGTCCTTCTTAGCCATTTTCTTGGCCTTCTTGTCCTTCTTCATCTCGTCTTTCTTCATCGAGTCGTTTTTCATCGAATCGTCTTTTTTCATCTGGTCTTGCTTGGTGTCGTCTTGCTTCATTGAATCCTGGCTGGCGGATTGGGCGAAGGCTGCCATCGAGGCCGCCAACATACAGACGAGCGTCAAACTGGTGAACATCTTCTTCATGGTTTTCTCCTTGGAGGTGAGTATCGAGTTCGGTTGTCCGGCAGGTTTGCACCTGCGGGCTGAGATGGGATGAGCCGGCGCCGCAGGAAGTTACAACGTGGACGCACAAAGAATCAGCCACAGGGACACCCTCAGCGGCTTAAAGCCGCTATTGATTTTTGTGGGTTTTTGCGAGGCGGCTCGAAGCCGCGCCCTTTCAAAACGAGGCTTTCAGCAGGTGAGCTGATCGCGGGAGATCTTCAATCCGCTTAAGTTCCCGAGCGCGGTCACGGCGACGGATTCCGTCTTGAAGAACTCCTGGGCCAGCATTTGCAGATCGTCGGCCGTCACGGCTTCAATCTTCTCGATGAGTTCGTCGAGATCCTGGAAGTGATCAAAGTACATTTCCTGGCGAGCCAGATTCGACATGCGCGCAGTGCTGGATTCGAGTGACAGCATCAGGCTGCCTTTGAGCTGGTCTTTGGAGCGGCGCAGCTCTTCCTCCGGCACCGCCTGAGTTTTCAGGTTGCGGAATTCGTTCACCACCGACCGCACCACTTTCGCCGCCGAAGCCAGAGAAGTGCCGGCGTAAACCGCCATGCATCCGGTATCCCGGTAAGGATTGAGGTCGCTGTAAATAGAATAGGCCAGACCCTGGCGCTCGCGGATATTCTGGAACAGCCGCGAACTCATGCCCCCGCCAAGCAGAGTGTTCAGAATGTAGCCAGCGTGGCGCTTCTCGTGGGCAATGGGATAGGCCGGAACTCCAATACAGAGCTGCACCTGTTCGAGCGCTTTTTTGTTTCGCAGCACGATGCGGGGAACAATTTTCGGTTCCGCGGAGTGGAAGCCGTTCTGCGCCGGTTTCAGATGCGCAAAGTGCTTCACCACCAGATCGACGAAGTGATCGTGATCAAGATGCCCGGCGGCAGCCACGATAATGTTACCGGGCGCGAAGCGGTGAGAGTAAGTGTCGAGCACAGCCTGCCGCTCGAATCGCTTCACCGTTTCCTTCGTTCCCAGGATAGGCTTGCCCAGCGGATGGTCTTTCCAGAAGTTTTGGGTGAAGATTTCGTGGACGAGGTAATCGGGATTATCTTCGTCCATCTTAATTTCTTCAAGGATTACGCCGCGTTCGCGGACAATGTCTCCGGCATCGAATGTAGGGTGGAGCACCAGGTCTGTGAGAATCTCGAGGGCGACAGGAACGTTCTCGTCGAGCACCTTGACGTTGAAGCAGATGCACTCCTTCGATGTAAAGGCGTCCATGTTGCCGCCGATGGAATCGACTTGCCGGGCGATTTCCTCAGCCGTGCGGTGTTTGGTCCCTTTGAAGACCATGTGTTCGATGAAGTGGGAGATGCCGTTGGCCTGCGGAGTCTCATCCCGCGAGCCGGTTTCGAGCCAAATGCCAATGGAAGCCGAACGGATGTGTTCCATCTGTTCAGTGATGACGGTGAGGCCGTGGGGCAACACCTGACGGCGAATATTGCGAACTTCTTTTACCATGATGAATTCTTAGATTGCAGCTCAACTTCGAATATGAATTGGATGCGCCAGCGAGAATGCGGAAGCTGCCAGCGCGGCACTACTATTCTTACACATCTAGCGCATCTGGGAGCGGCATGCGACAATAACGTATTAGTTGTTTAGAATCATTGCCTTGCAATGATTTAAACAAGTTTAACATCGGCACGGGAAGGATAAATTGGCGGTCCAATGAGTGAACATTTGAAATTGCCTCTGCTCGGCATGGACCGTGCGGAGATCACCGCTTTGGTGAGCGATGCGGGTGAGCCGGGCTATCGCGCCAAGCAGATCATGGACGCTGTCTACCGCCAGCGGGTGGAGGCGCTACAGGAGATCTCGACGCTGTCACGGGAGTTTCGCGAGAAGTTGGCGCACGGTGGGGTGACGGTTGGTGCGGCGCGGATTGAGAAGAAATTTGTTTCGGTGGATGGGACGGTGCGGTATTTGATTGGGTTTGGTGATGGGCAGAGTGTTGAGACGGTTTGGATGCCTGAAGGGGATGGTGGGGAAGCGGGAGATGGGAGCGAGGCGGGAGCAGAGGCAGAATCCGGCGCCTCAGGGGCTAAAGCCCGTTCTGAAGAGGATGTGCCTGTCGCAGCGCTGAAGCGCTGCGCCACCCAAAAGCCTAGCCGATCGACGATCTGTATTTCCAGCCAGGTGGGCTGCGCCGTGGATTGTCAGTTCTGTCTGACCGCGCTACTGGGGGTAAAGCGTAATCTGACTGCGGGTGAGATTGTCGGCCAGGTGTGTGCCGTGCTCAAGGATCAGAAAGTTTCGCCGCCGGAGGATCGCGTCAACCTGGTTTTCATGGGCATGGGCGAACCGTTCCTGAATTACGACAATTTCATGAAGGCGACGCGTCTGCTAGTCGAAGCCGTGGGCATTGCAGAGCGACGAATGACCGTCTCGACGGCTGGGATCGTTCCGCGGATTCTTGATTTTGGAGGAGAGGCTATCCGCCCGAAGCTCGCAATTTCCTTGAATGCATCGAACGACGCGTTGCGCACGCGGCTGATGCCGCTGAACAAGAAGTGGAATCTGGAAATGTTGATATCGGCGGCGCGGGAGTTTCCTCTTCGCACTCGCGAATACATTACGTTCGAATACGTGCTGCTTGGAGGCGTGAACGACGAGCCGCAAAACGCAAGGGAAGCTGCGGAGTTGCTGCGCGGGCTGCGGTGCAAGGTAAATCTGATCGCGCTGAATCCGGGGCCGGGAATTGACTTTACAACTCCAGCGGAAGAACGAGTGGAGGCGTTTCAAAGGATTCTCCGGGGCGCGGGTATTCCTGCATTTGTGAGGCGTCCGAGAGGCCGGGATATTTACGCGGCCTGCGGCCAGCTCAAGCGAACAGTTGATGTCTCCACGTCACCCGGGATGCTGCACAACGTCTGACGCTTTACCTTCGTGACACTTCCTGCCCTTAGTGGTCCGCCCCTTTTCTATCGCACCTCTTCTATCGGAACGTGAAACTCGCCCCATAACCGAGGTAACTTCAAAGCTCACTCTTACCGTGCTAGCCTCGACATGTGCATGTGTAATCAGTAACTTCCAATAATTTTTATCTATATACGAAATGCCTCGACTTCCTATTTTCCGCCTGGGCAAGGAGCCCGAAAAGCTGGCGCCGCCAGAGTTGATCGCGGCGACGCCGTCGATTGCCCTCGAAGGCCTTGCCGTAGGCGTAGACAATCTCCGGCACGACGTAGTTCTCAGCCCGCGCTTTGTAGAGGCAACCCGGGCGCACGTGATGAGGTTGATTGTCCGCCATGGTGAACTCGAGGGATTGTTGGCGGCGGAGGCTCCGCTGCACAACCAAGGGCCGTCGTGGATGAGAAAAGCCGCCACACCAACAATCGGCAGCCGAGCGGAAAAAGGTGACTGGAAGGCGCTGCTCGCCGAGTTACATCTGGCATCCCTGAATCGCGCCAAGAAAGAAGAAAGGATTTCTGTTGATCTGCTGGCCCGGCTCGCCGTGACCAAATTCCTCCGCACTGAGATGCACCAGCAGTTCGCTCAGGTACTAGAGCGCTGCCGCGTTCTGCTTAAAACCTACGACGGCATGCGGCAGGGAAAAGGCGTGGAATATCGCGAGCGCGTAGCGGCTTTCCAGGTGCGGAAGAAAATTATTCTGCGCAAGACAGGGCAAGATCTCTTCGAGACCCTGCGCGAAATCGAGAAAGAGACTTTGGCCCGCACACGGCGTTCATTCTTCGGAGAAGCTAAGCTGCGCCAGGCCAGAGCTGGCGAAGTAAACAATGACGAAAGGAATGGAACAGCCAGCAGCGCAGCCCTCGCCAGCTACGGCCTCTTCGTGAATCGCCTCGCGTTTTCCGAAGATGGCCGCGACGATTACTTGTGCGCCGAACACTATGTCATGCTCGGCAACTGGGATCGCGATCCCGACCGCTATCCGCGATTGCAGGATGTGGTGTGGAGCTTCATGCGTTCGCTTTACGGCGAACCAACGACTTCCGAAGTGATCGATTCCTGGCTGTGCGCTCCGGAAAACTCGCGTGCACTAGTAGGCACTGGCACCCCCGATGATTCGACGGCGGAAGGTGTGGCCCAGCAGGAACGACTGGCGAAGTGGGTACGTCTGCTCGAAGACGAGCAGGTGATGGAGTGCGTGATTGCCTCGTACCACACCGTGCCCTTGCTCAGTGAGTACGCTCCTCGCATTAATCCGCAGCAACTCAAGAACGCTCTGATCTCGCGGCCTGAATGCGACCGTGTGGAGCGCATGATTCAAGAGCACGGCAAGCTCTCCCCTGCCAGCCTGTATGCGGCGGTGGCTAAGGTCGCCGGTTGCAGAGGCGCGGAGCGGGCCAAAGTGGCGGCTCGCTTTTTGCAGGATTTTTTCCAGTATCACCGCGATCTGCGCCGGCTGGAAACCCTGAACGCCGCGCTTGATTCAGTGAACCTGGTGAGCACCGAGAAGCTGCGCGAGCTTTCCCGCATGAACGGCACGCTCTACGAATTCTTTCTGCCGGAAGAGCAACAGCAGCCGGAGGAAGACCGCGTACTGCGGCACGTGGTGCTCAAGGCCGATGTTCGCGACTCTACCCGGCTCACCCGTACATTGATGGAGAAGGGCCTCAATCCTGCCTCTTACTTCAGCCTGAATTTTTACGGCCCGGTAAACAAGCTGCTCGGCAAGTATGGGGCGCAAAAAGTTTTTCTCGAGGGCGACGCCATCATCCTGGCAATCCTTGAGCGTTCCGGGGAGCCGGAGCTCGCCGTCAGCCGGGCCTGTGTGCTGGCGCGGGAAATGATCGAGATTGTGCGTGGCTACAACGAATTAATGCAGCGCTCCGGAATGCCGGAGCTTGAGTTGGGTGTGGGCATTACGCTGCAGGAGTCAGCGCCTCTCTATCTCATGGACGGCGAACATCAGATTATGATTTCCGAAGCCCTGAATGAGAGTGACCGTCTTTCCTCCTGCAACAAACGCGCCCGCAAGGTGATGGAATCGCAGGCGGGACCGTTCCATGTGTATGTGTTCCAGGCCGCGGGCGCCGAGGAGTCTGGGAATCCCGAAGACTCCATCATCAGCTATAACCTGGGCGGCATTCGCATGAACGAAGCTGCATTCCGCAAGCTGGAGCAGGAGATTTCGCTGGTGCCGCTCACGGTGAAGCTGCCGCCCTCGGCCTCGTCAGATAAGGGAGAATACCAGCTATCCTGCGGCACTGTGCCTGTGGACCGCGACATTTTCCGCAAAATTGTTGTGCGCCAGAGCCGCGTGCCGCGAGTCAACGCGGAGGACTTCTCAGTCGTTGGCTGGACTGAACGAAACTATTACGAGATTTGCACCGACCCCGCAATTTACGCCGCGCTGGAAAAGAAGAAAGCGGCGTCCCGGTAAGAATTCATCTCAGCCCTCAATAAGGACCTATCAAACTTAGAAGTTTGATCCTGTTTTGGCCGGCCGAAACGGAATCCAAAACGTGGCTTCCACCTCTACGGGAGCCCCGTTTTTCGTGGCGGGCTCAAATTGCCACTTGGCGATGGCTTCACTCGCGAAATGGTCGAGTTGCTCGTCGACGCCGCGCAGTACACGGATGGTGCCCACCGTACCGTCCGTGTGGATCACAGCATAGAGGATGACAGTTCCGCTCACATTCTGCCGCATCAGCTCCAGAGGATAAGCGGGATCGACTTTGCGGGTTGCCGAGGGCGCAGAGAGATCGTCGGGAGGCGCGACGGAGGGAGATGCGCGCTCCGCGGCCTGGCGAGAATAAGACTCTGCGGAGTTGGTATCCCCTTTCAGCGGAGCAAAGTGAATAATCCAACTTCCTCCGGCGGAGTTCAGATTGGGCATGTTAAGGCTGAGGGAATAAAATCTGCGGTTTCCGAAAACCGCCCGCTCCACATCAGAAAGTTTGCCCTCACTCTCTGGTCGCGATCCGCGCGCGGAGACGCGCGGCGGCCGCGCGTTTGCAATCAGGTTCGGATTGACCGAATACGGGCTTGAATCCGTGGGGCCGATTTTGCCAGCAACCGGCGAGGTGACCGGATTTGAGCTCTTGCCCACATACAGTCCCGACGGCACGTCACTGCTTTTGCTATCAGACCGGCTTGCATTTGCTTTTCCGCTTCGGTCCCCGGTCGAAGCTCCGGGAGCTCCAGACGCTCCGCGATGGCCTTGCGGCGTCGCCGCGAAGGTGCCGCGGCGATTGCCGGGAGCCGGCTCGGGGGGCGCGCCCACCGCGGGGCGTAGGCTGAGCGCAATCATGTTTCCGCCTGCGCGGGAGCCACCGGACGCGCCCAACGAAGGCGGCGGTGCGATGACCTGATTAGATCGACTGCGCAAAGCTGTGGAGCTTCTGGCAGGCAGCGCGCGCTGTTCATTCAACGAAAGCTGCGGGGCTGGAGCAATCACCGAAGTGTGTCCAATATTGAGATCGCCCAGGCGCCGGTCGGCGGTGGCCTCCACTGCCGGCGGCGGTGCGATCACAGCTGGCTGCGGACCCCTCAGCGCTGGTACGTTGGCCCACGTGGCGTTTTTTGCATCCCGCACATCCGTTGGCGGAGCAATTACAGACCTTTCCATTCGCGGCGCGAGACGCGATGTCTCCGACGCCAGGACGACTGGCGCTGGGCCGATCGGGATCTGCGGTTCCCCCTGCCAGGCAACAATGTTGGGCATGGGAACATCGTGCTTTAGTTGCACGTTGGGCGGCGTGACGATGGTCTGTGAGCGGTTGTGTGCCTGGGGTGGCACCGAAATGATGGGCTGAGCAGAATACTCCGGATCAGCCTTTTGCGCGTGCGCTGGCGCCGCGGGGAGGGTGTTGATCGGCGGCAGATACTCCGACGGAGTGTAATAGACGACGTCGGAGTGCGTGAATATGGGTTGCGGCGTAACTTGAGGCCGCAAAGCAAGGAATCGCGATCCTTGCCAGATGGCCACGAGCGCGAGCAAGTGATATGCGCCAGACTGCAAGAACCGACGCCACGGCAATCTGCGATCGACGAAGACGTCTGGCCAGAAAGCTGCTGGCGCGGACGAAAGGTCCGGGACGGATTTCTTCAGCCGAAACAATTCGCTTAGATTCTGCAGAAAGTTGCGAGTCCAAGGGGCGGGCGTAATCAGCAGACGGATGTCCCTTCCCTGTCCTTGGCTCTCTGCTGGTTGAACGCTGCTTGGCGCTTCGCGCATCGATCTATCTTAGATGCTTGGGCGCCTTCATGGGCAGATTGTTGCAAAATCGGGAGGGCATGTATTTTGTCATCGCCGTAGTACGATAAATGGCGGCAAGAGGAGTTTCCATGAAGATGTTGACCGCCATTCTCGCCGTGGCTTTTGTCACGTTTCCGCTCGACTCAGCGCATCCTCAGGATTCCAAGGCCGTCCCCCCGAGCGAGGGAAAACCCTCCGTGCCGCACGTAGCGAAGCCGGGTACGGAGTACTCCGGAATGTACAGTTTTTTGAAAGACGGAGAGTTCGTGCAAATTACGGTGGAGGACGAAGGCAGGGTGACCGGATTCATCTCCCGTTACGGAGAAGGAGGAAGCGATAACGGAACCTTTCTTGATCAGTTTTTCCGCGGCGGCAAGCTGGAAGGCAGCAAGCTCAGCTTTACCACCGCTGCGGTGCACGGGGTCTGGTTCGATTTCAAGGGAACGGTGGAACGCGGCGATGGAAAGAATCCCAGCGACGAATCGTATTACGTGCTGAAGGGAACGCTCGCCGAGAACGTAAACGATGCGGCGAAGAATGTGACGACACATTCGAGCGATGTGGTATTCAAGAGGTTCCCTCAGGAAGCGCCGCCAGCAAAAAACTAGAAGCCATAGCCATCGAAGGTCGAGGTCCCTCGGGGGGGCAAGCCCTCGCTTTATTGGCTCCGGCCGGCACGACTGAAATCGTGCCCTTCCCGAACTCGTTTATGGTTGCTGGGTACTCGTTACTGACGACTGGAAACTACTGACCAGCGCGAGCGGGTGAAATGACAAGGTGGCCGGCCGGTTTCTTCTTTGTGTCCGGTTTCTCCTGAGCGTAAACCAGGTCAAGTCCGCCTTCAGCCGTCGAAGAAGCATCGGCCAGAGCTGCGGCCAACGCCCGAAACGAACGGCTCACTTCCTGACTCTCTTGCAGCACCACCGGCGAGCCATGATCGATAGCTGGCGAGATTGCCTGATACGCGTTTGGAATCTTCCACAATACCTTGCAGCGAGTTGAATGCTCAACGTCGTCGTCAGTGAAACCAGGAATCTTCTTGTACCGATTCAAAACCATTCGCAGCCGGTTTCTGCCTGCCCCTTCTTCCAGGTAGGCCTGGATGCGGCCCGCGCTCCACAGCGAAACCACATCCGTTTGCGCAACCATGAGCACCGCGTTCGAAAGATCGGAGAGCAGGCGCGTGGTTGCATCGAGCCGGCTGGAGGCATCGATTACCACATAGCGGTAGTGATTCACGAGCAGGTCAAAGAGGCGGGCCAATTCGGCTGGGGTCGGGATCGACTGATAAGGCTGTTGCGGGCCAGCGAGAAGATGCAAGCCGTCTTTGGCCGTGGTCATCAGGCCATCGAGCAGGGAAGCGTCGAGGCGATGCAAATTTTCGAGCGCGTCGGGTACGCCGAAGCTGGGACGCAGATTGAGATGTAGCTGAGCGTGGCCGACGGGCGCGAAATCCACCAGCACAACGTTGCCATGAGACTGCTGTAACGCGACAGCGGTATTCACCGCGGCGGTCGTGGCTCCCGCTCCCCCCTTTGCGCTCAGGAAGGTGAATATGCGAGCCTTGCCCGGGCCTCCGCGGTTGCGGGTACGGTTGGAACTGAGACGCGTGAGGGCTTCGAGAAGCGCCTCAGAGCCGGCGTTGTCATCCAGAAATTCTCCGGCTCCGGCGCGCATGCTGGCGACGATAGTGGTCGGCTGCTGCATGCTTCCGTTAGCAAAAATTGCCAGCTGGAGGGTGTTGGCTTGTATGAGTTCAATAGCCTTGATGGCGCGTTGCGGATTGTCCGCAGGGATATCTACGATGACGACCTCGGCACGGAAGTCCTGAATCTGACGAAGGATGGGGTCAGTGGGTCCGACAGGAAAGCCCACGCCGCTAAAAACAACCCGGCCCAGGCGCGTAGCTTCTACGCGGCTCTGCAACTGCGATAAATGATCCCGGTCTTCGGTAAGGAGCGCAACGGCGATCCCATGCATCGTACGATTCTCGCTGATTTCTCTCGGTGTTTGCATGTTAGATAGGGAGAGTACTCTCGGCCAAGTGACCTAGGTAACGAGCTGAGAGCACATGCACACAATCCGCGCGGAGAACGCAGAAGCGGTCTGCAAGATCAAAAGCCTTGGGGGAAAGGCGCACCGCAGGAACAACTCCCAACCACTCCGCAACAGTGAGAGCATTCTAAGCGAAGCCACAGGGTTTGAAAAGGGGCGACGACAGAAATTAAAGGGTGCCGGTGGAAGCCCACTGATGCCGCTAGAAAAATCGCTTTAGGAGAACGCAAGTGCGAAGCGTTTTCAGTTCGCGGCGTTGCGCGGACTGGCTGACACTGTGGGAGCCGGACGTTCAGCTTCGCACGCGCCATGCAGGGCGGAAATGCGGCGATAGTCGGCGGAATCATCCTCAGTTTCGGGAAGATATTCGTAGCCGCTCAAGCAAACTGCCACGCCGATTTTGGTCTCGGCAGACTCTATCCTTATCCTTGCTAATCCGTTCGCGAGTCCGGCGGGGGTTTCACGCTGCCAGCCGCTATCCGCGGGTTTAACAACGCGTAGAACCCGGCCTCGGCACCGGACGCGCATGTTCTCGCCCAGGGTGATCTCGGAAGGCATTCTCAGAGTGAGTTCGATCTCCGCTCCCGGGTTGATTGCCATGTCGGTGAAGAAGAAAACTCCGCGAGAACTCAGGTCCTGAGTAAAACCCAGTCCTTCGGTTCCGGAGGCAATGTCCCGCAGCGAGACTGGAAGGTTATAGTCGAAGCGCTGTCCAATACGGCGTTCAACACCAACCGGAGGAATCGTCATGGTAGTGTCCCTTCTTTGGGGATTCGCCGGGGAGAGAACAACTGCAACTGTAGCGCAGTCCGGCCCGTCTGGGAAGTTAAAAAATTCGCATCCAATTATTGATTTCTAGGATTGTCCCAAGGCTGAAGATTCAAATTTTCCGGGTTCTCTCGACCGCAATCTAATGCCGCATTCAAGTTATATTGGTCTAAAGGCCGGTTATTCTCATCCAAAGAAGTGAACGTGTCCGAGACCAGAATCCCAATTCAGGAAAACGCGACAGGGAACGGCGGGGATACCGCGCCAGCGCAGGCCTCACGCTGGCAAGTGGCATGGCGGGCGCTTCGACACCGCAACTTTCAGCTCTTCTTCAGCGGGCAACTGATCTCGCTGATCGGCACATGGATGCAGACGGTGGCGCAATCGTGGCTGGTCTATCGGCTGACTGGTTCGGCGCTGCTGCTGGGATCGGTCGGATTCGCCAGCCAGATCCCCGTATTTCTGTTTGCGCCGCTGGGCGGGATCACGGCCGACCGCATCAACCGCCGCCACATCGTGATCGCCACCCAAACCGCGGCGATGCTTCTTGCCTTGATTCTGGCAGCTCTGACGCTGACCGGGAAGATTCACGTCTGGCATATTTTCGTGCTCGCCGCTTTGCTGGGAGTGGTGAATGCATTCGACATCCCGGGACGGCAATCGTTTCTGGTGGACATGGTCGGCAAGGACGATCTGATGAATGCGATCGCCTTGAACTCTTCCATGTTCAATGGCGCCCGCGTGATCGGTCCAGCGATTGCGGGGATTTTGGTGGCGAAGATTGGCGAAGGCTGGTGCTTCTTTGCCAACGCGGTGAGCTATATCGCCGTGATCATTGGATTGTTATTGATGAAGGTACACGGTCCGGTACGTGCCGTCATGGCGTCGCCGTTCGAGCACATGATGGAAGGATTCCGCTTCGTCAACCACACAGCGCCGATCCGCGCTCTTCTTCTGTTGCTGGGAGTGGTGAGTCTAGTGGGAATGCCTTACGCGGTGCTGATGCCGATTTTCGCCGACCAGATTCTGCACGGTGGAGCGCGCGGATTGGGCATCCTGATGGGCGCTACCGGCGTGGGCGCTCTCCTGGGTGCGCTGACTCTGGCTTTTCGCGAAGGTGTGAAAGGCCTGGGTAGATTGGTGGCACTGTGCTGCGGTGGTTTTGGATTGAGCCTGATAGTTTTTTCGCTTTCGCACAGGTTCTGGATTTCCGTGATTCTGCTGCTGCCCGTGGGATACACGATGATGTTGCAGATGGCTTGTTCAAACACGTTGATTCAGGTGATGGTGCCCGATGCTCTTAGAGGACGCGTGATGGCCGTCTACTCGATGATGTTCATGGGAATGGCGCCGATTGGGGCGTTGCTCGGCGGCGCGCTGGCCGAAAGGTTGGGCGCTCCGCTCACCGTGGCGATCGGCGGCATGGCGTCACTCGCGGGCGCCTGCTGGTTTGGATTGCAGCTCCCGAAGATTCGTGTGGAGGCGCGGCGCTTGATCATAGCTCAAAACGTCGCCGGCGGAGAGCCTACCGAGATGACGGCGCAGGCCGTGGAAGATTAGATTCCATCCACAAATATTCCAGATTGAAAATTCCAGTCGAGTGAATGCGTCGCTTGCCTAATAAGCGCCCCCTCGCTTATTCCTTGAACATTGATACAGGATCGTGATATATCCCCTTGTTATCTCACGACTTACCGTAAGCCCATCAGTTCGCCATTCAAGGGGTGAGCGAGCTAAGAACAGAGCGTCCACTCGGAGGACAAAATGAAATCACTTTGGAAGATGCTGGTGGCCTCAAGTCTTTTCGTCACGCTGTCCGCTGGAATGATTTTCGCACAAGGCGGAGCCACAGGGGCTATCGAAGGCGTGGTCCAGGATGCCTCTGGAGCCGTTATCGCAAATGCCAAAGTGATCGTCAAGAACGAAGCTACGGGTGAGGTGCTGCGCCAGACGACGACCGGTACGTCAGGATCATTCGCGGCTACCTTGTTGCCTGTAGGCACCTACTCTGTGCAAGTGACCTCGGCCGGTTTTCCGATCACCACATTTCCCGGCGTCGAGGTGCGCGTCACGGAAACTACGCGCATGACTGCTGCGTTAAAGGTGAGTACGGTGACCCAGGTCGTGGAGGTGCAATCCCAGGTTGAGCAAGTTGATACCACGGATGCCACCACGGGACAGTCATTGGGAGCCCAGACGATTACCGACCTTCCCCTCGCTACCAGAAATTTTCAGCAATTGCTGACTCTCTCCACCGGTGCTTCAGCCGACTTGAATGGAGCGGCGCAGTTGGGCCGCGGCAGTGTCTTCATCCACGTCAATGGAGGACGAGAGGATAACAACAACTATCTGATCGATGGCATCACCGTGGCTGACTATGCTTTCGGCGAATTGACCTATACTCCCCTGCCCAGTCCGGACGCGATTCAGGAGTTTAAGGTCAGCACCAGCCTTTACGACGCGACCCAAGGTCGCAACGGCGGCGGCAACATCAACGCCACTCTGAAAGGCGGAAGCGCAAAATTTCACGGCGATCTGTGGGAGTACTTCCGCAACACAGCCCTGGATGCAAACGACTATTTTCTGGGCAAGGTAGTCGTGAAGCAGAACATTTTCGGGGGCGATGTTGGCGGTCCGATCGGCCCCGGCGCGAAGCTGGGCTATTTCTACTTCAATCTGCAGGGCACGCGACAGCGGAGCGGCGATTCGCCGGGGACGTTTATCAACACGGCTTTTCCCTATGTTCCGTTGGTCGATCGTCAATCAGCCAGCCGGATGGCGGTTGATTGCGGCGTGCCAAGCATCGATCCCGTGGCCTTCAAATTATTGAACGTGCAGAGCAATCAATTCGGCGCAGGCGCGGGAGGGTTCTTGTACCCCCTCCCGCCTAATGTTCCCTCAACCACACCTTGTCTCACCTCGGTGCCCTTCGTGCTCACCGATCCTGGCAGGTTCACGGACAACCAGTTCACCGCGAACTGGGACCGCGAATTTCGCAACGGGAAAGACCGTTTGGCAGAGCGCTTCTTCTGGTCTAATTCCGACACCTTTGAGCCGTTCGGCGCCGACTCTTTCGGCATTCAAACCGGAGGTCTTCCGGGTACCAACAACCTGAATTTCCCGCTGGATATTCCCCTGCACAGCCGCTTTGGCAGCATCACCGAGACTCACATATTCAGCAATAGCCTGATCAATGAATTCCGTTTCGGCGTCAACATCATCAGCGACAAATTGAACAACGAGGCGCCTGTCACGGGCGCGCAGATCGGAATCAACCTGCCCACTGCCACCGGCGTAAATGGCCAGGCCGGCGATCCCAACATGTACCGGCTGCAGTTTGGCACCTTTGGTTTTGGGCCATATACCACGCAACTGCAGTCCGCGCTTTCGAACAATTACACCTGGCTCGACACTGTAAGCTGGACGCACGGCGCCCACCAACTGCGTTTTGGAGGAGAGGCTGACCGCGTCGCCATGCGGCGCAACTTGCCGATTGCCGACAACGGACTGATATTCTTCGTTGCGGGCGCGACCGGGTTTGCCACCGACTTCCAGGCTTTTCTTGCCGGTTCTCCGTTACTGGGAGAGGGTGGCGGCGGCCTCGGCAATCACGACTACCGTATTCCAGGATATGCGTGGTTCGCCCAGGATGACTACCGTGCCAGCAAAACACTCACCCTGAACCTGGGCCTCCGCAATGAGTTTGTGGGTGCGCCGTACGATACGCTTTGTCACACGGGCAACACCATTCCTGAACTGGCGAACACGACGGGCCAACCCTATGTCTATCCCAAGTGCGTGAATAAGTTCGGGCTAACCGGGATCACCGGGACGCTCAATCAAGCTGGGTTGGGCAATGAATATGCCACGGTCTGGGAGCCGCGCATCGGCTTCGCCTACGACGTGGCCGGCCATCACACCACATCGATTCGCGGTGGCTATGGCATTTATAGTGTGCGCGAGGACTTGGGAGCGGCAGACAACCTTGCTATCACACCTCCGACATACCCGTTCCTCGTGGGCTTCTTTCCCGGAGCGGACACCCTCGCGAATCTTTTTGCGTCCAGCCCCGCATTCCCCAATGGCGTTCCTGCGCTGGGCGCGCAGCCGACCCAGAAGTATGTGCCTACCGCCGCGATCCTGCAGGGATTCGCGCCCTGTTCCTTCCCCAATCCTCAGGCGTGCTCCCCGCTGTTCAGCGGCAATGTGAATAGCTTGATCCAGCTCACCGTCCCGCAGCATTGGGTAGTAGGCACGACGCAGCAGTGGAACTTCACGATTCAGCATGAGCTGGGGCTAGACTGGTACCTGGAACTGGGATATGTGGGCACGAAGGGAAGCCGGTTGCGGTCGACTTTCGATCCCGACCAGGCGACGCTGGCAACGCCGCAAAATCCCGTAACTGTCTCGGGAGCCGGCTGTGCCAATCTGCAGGCAAAGGGCCTGTCATGCAAGATCGTGGATTCGACCGTTGAGAATGCCAGTGCGCGAGCGCCGTTTTTGGGCATCGCACCCCCGGATTTCGAGGACTTCGCGCCAAACTCCGATTCGCACTACAACGCATTGCAGGCCACGCTGGCACACCGTTTTGGCAAGGGCCTGTACTTTCAAAGCGCGTATACCTGGTCCAAATCGATTGACGACGTTTCGACCGCTTCCGTGGCGTTCCTTACTCGGGTCAATAATCAGACCGATGCTGCCGCCTCTCGCGGCCTCTCTGATTTCGATCGGAGGCAGCGATTCGTTACCAGTGGCACCTATCAGCTACCGTTTTTCGTTGGCGCCAACGGTTTCACCAAGGTGGCCTTGGGCGGTTGGGAGGCCAGTGGCGTACTGATCCTCCAATCGGGCGCACCGTTCTCCATTCTTGATCCCGCGGGAGGCAGTGTCTTCGCCCTGGCGAGCACACCATCTTCGACCGCAACCTTCAACCCGGGATTCGGTTGTGCGAACGCTCCCAGCCACGGCACACCGGAACAGCGCCTGGCAAATTGGGTTAACCCCGCTGCATACTCGCCCGATCCGCTCGCGACGCTCTCGAACGGCTCTCCGAGCGACGGTACGCTTTACGGCAATACGCCGCGCAACTGCATCATCGGACCTCCGCAGAAGAATGTGGATTTCACCCTGGGGAAGATATTCAAGTTGGGCGAACGTCAGAATCTACGGTTCCGCGCGGAGTTCTTCAACATCTTCAATCATCCGTCCTTTGCCATTCCGGCGGCTACCTCGGTGTCGCCATTCACGCCCGGATCTCCATCGACCGGCGGCGGATCTGCACCGATCACCTCGACCGTGGGCACGCCACGCTTGATTCAGTTTTCGCTGAAATATTCGTTCTAGCGTTCGTCTTCTAAACGGTCTTGAAAGGCTCTAAACGGGTTTGAAAGGGCACGGCTTCAGCCGTGCCGCCAACGCTCCAAAAGAGATGCGGGCTTTAGCCTCCGAGGGCGTTCGTGCTCCTTTGAGAATTTTCGCTGGTTTCTGAGATGGCTTAACTCTAGCGATACGCTTCCGGAGGCAGCCCCGTGATGCGGATTCCTCCGTGTCCTTTGTGTCGGATATTCAGTCCAACGAGAAGAGCGGTAATCTGTTCCAGAGTGCGGGCGTTTTCTAGTTTGCCGCCGTCGATTGCTCGGACGCCTGGAATTTTCGCGGCGAGAGCACGCGCGAGTTGAGTGGCGTTGGCGTCGTCGCTGCAGACAATGACGTCGCAGTCGAGCGCTTCGTCTCCATTCAATAACTCAGCTGACAGATTGTGGAACGCCGCAGCTACGCTCACTCCCTTTGGAACGAGTTCGGCTGCTTGTTGCGCGGCCGAGCCTTGCCAGACGCCAAGGGTGCGCGAAGCGCGACCGCCTACGCTGGCGGCTAGAGCGACGGTGGCGTCGATCAGAATGCTTCCGGGGCGGACCGCGGATTTTAGCTGCTTGAGCAGTGTAGCTTGACCCTCGAACGGAACAGTAAGGACCAGAAGATCGGCCGCGGCGCAGGCGGCAGAGTTTTCCAGTCCGGAGACGACGGCTTGGTTTCCGGCTTTCTTCTTGATCTCGGAGGCTGTTTCCTGCGCGCGCTGCGCCTCGCGCGATCCGATGATGACAGGCTCACCTGCTCGCGCCCAGCGCAGGGCGAGGCCCATGCCCGCGGGTCCTGTTCCCCCCAGAATTGCGATGGGATGCGCGTCAGGCAAATTGCGGCTCCTGCGTTTCTTCGACAGTGAATGCGTCGAGCAGCAACTTAAGTTGGATGCGCGTATAGCTGGTGTTGCGCTCGGCTGGGACGCGACCTATTTCGAGGATCAGCGATTGAAAATCTTCCGGGCTAGTGTACTGACCGGCGGTGGCTCCGGCTTCGCGCGAAATATTTTCCTCCATGAGCGTGCCGCCGTAGTCGTTCGCGCCGGCGTGCAGGCAGAGTTGCGAGAGATGGCGGTTCAGCTTCACCCACGAAACCTGGATGTTGTTGATCGATCCGGCGAGCAGAAGCCGCGCCAGCGCATGCACTTTGAGGTGTTCACCCAACGTAGGCCCGGAACGCGCCAGCCCGTGCTGAAACAGCAGCGTGTTTTGATGGACGAAGCCGAGCGGGACGAATTCGGTGAAGCCTCCGGTTTCATCCTGAATCCGGCGCAGCAAGCGCATCTGGCGAACCCAGTGCTCGGGCGTTTCCGTGTGTCCATACATCATGGTTGAAGTAGAGCGAATGCCGCAGCGGTGGGCGGTGCGAATGACTTCGATCCATTGCGCGGTAGAAAGCTTGTTGCGCGAAAGAATGTTGCGGACTTCATCGTCGAGAATTTCAGCTGCCGTTCCCGGCAGGGTGCCGAGGCCATTCTCGCGAAGCATTGAAAGATAGTCGGCGAGCGCCATGCCGGTGAGTTCAACGCCATAGACGATTTCCATGGGCGAGAACGCGTGAATGTGCATCCCGGGCACTGCGTTCTTCACTGCGCGCAAGATGTCGCGATAGTAAAACGGAGGCAATCCGTGCGGCAGTCCGCCCTGAATGCAGACCTCAGTGGCGCCGAGCTGCCAGGCTTCGATGGCTTTTTGCGCGACTTGATCGGGCTCTAGAAAGTACGTATCCGATTCGCGCGGGCCACGGCTGAAGGCGCAAAACTTGCATCCCACAAAACAAATGTTGGTGAAGTTGATGTTGCGATTCACGACGTAGGTGACGAGGTTTCCGCAGAGTTCGGCGCGAAGCAGATTGGCGGCTGCAAGCAAGCCAAGCAGGTCGTCGCCATCGACGCTTGCGAGCGTATAGGACTCTTGCAGGGAAATAGAATCGCCGTTTTGACTTTCAAGGATTCGCTCCAGCGAAGATCGCACGGCTGGCGAGACGGTCCCCGCAACATCGAACCAATCTAGCGAAGGAAAGCTTTCCAGTTCGGTTATCGAGAGTTGGCGGGGCAAGGGGTCCCTCCTTACAAGACGACATTCCCACGTTCGTACAGTGTAGCGAAGTTTAGCGGAATAGGTCAGATGCGGCGGGGCGCAGCAGATCGCGCACTCGCCCTCGGGCGGGTTCGTAACGAAATCCGCGAATGATGCAGGCGGGAGTGCGATTCAGCTTGCCGCAGACCAGTCCGGCGGCGCAGGCCAGTTCGTCGGCGACGGCTTCAAGGCTGGCTTGCAACTGATAGCCGTGAGGATCGCGGCGTCCGCGATCATCGCGTATGGGTTTCATGCCCGCGATACCAATGCAGAAATCAACCAGACCTTCGCGCCACGGACGGCCGAACGTGTCAGTGATGAGCACCGGGATGGCGAGCGAGGTGCGCTTCTTGATCTCGCGACGCAGTTCGCGCGCGGAGCGGTCGGGATCCGCGGGCAGAAGCAGTGCGTGGCTGCCGCCGTCAACGTTGGAAACGTCGACGCCGCTGTTCGCGCAGATGAAACCGTGCCGCGTTTCTGTAATGAATACGCCATTCTTGCGACGGATGATGGCGCTGCTTTCGCGCAAAGCAAGCTCGACGACGCGGGCGTCCAACTTGTATTTCTTTGCCCAGGCAATGGAGCCGGCGGATGGTTGGATCGTTCTCAGATCGACGATGCCACTCTCAGATTTGGAAACGATCTTGTGCTTGACGACAAGAATGTCACTGGGTTCGATTGTGCCGTTTTGTTCTCGCAGGGATTGCAAGAGTTTGTCGGCAATCAAATCACCGGGGCTGATTTCATCGGCGAGAGAAATAGGGATGACACGGAGTTCGGTGTGAAACTGGTTCAATCCTGATTCCTTCTGCCCTGGTTCGCTTTTCGGGCGACCTGACCGGCTCACACGCCCTCCGTGCCGGTTGCAAGCGAGCCGCCGTCACGTCTCCACCGGCGAAGCAGGCTCTGTGTGCGAGTTTCGCCGGGGTACATGAGAAGTTGTTGTAGGTCCTCAGGATTGTCCACGTCCACTCCGATGCTCGCTAGGTGCAGCACGATGCAAGGTTTGCCCGTGGCCTGGGCGACAGCGCGATGGGGCCTGAAACTGTCGTTGCCGAAACTCAAAGGGAACAGATTCGCTGGGCGTCGGAACGCGGCGTTGGTACCGCGACCGTCGGCAGCAGGAACCAGAACCGAGCCTTCATGGGGGGCGTGCGCGAGAATCTGATCGAGTTCGCCGGCCCGAATCAATGGAATGTCCGCAGGTATGACCAGCGTGCTGTCGATGCCACGCGCAACACAGAGGCGCGTAGCCATATCAATGGCACCGGTTTCGCCGGGGTTCGCAGGATCAGGGATTATCTCGAAGCCGTACTGTCGCGCCAGTTCGACCGCGAAGGGGTCGCTGGTCACGAGCGCGCAGGCAGGACGGCGTGTCCACGCGGCGATTGCCTCAACAACATCATGCAACATCGCCTGCGCTAATTTCGTGCGTGAAGCCTGATCTAGGACGAGAGCAAGGCGCTGTTTTGCCGCCGACAAATTCTTCACGGGAACGAGAATCACGGCTGATCAGTGCCGGCGCGGGCTGCAGATTTGTCGGTGGCAACAGGTCCGTCGGAATGCAAGCCAGGTATTGTGAATGCAAGCACGCTTCGAGCCAGTGCGGCCCGGTCCTCGGCAGATCGCATGATGGTTTGCGCACACTGCACTCGCAACCCGCTTCGTCGAAGTACTTCGGCCGCCCGCGCATCCTGCGTATCGCAAACCAGGAGATCAAGGAAATCTTCGTAGGCCTTAGCGACACCGGCGATGGAACAAGGCAGCCCCTGCGCCGTCATCAGAATCCCCGCCGGCCCGGCCACGGGGGCGCTTCCAACGATTGGACTCACGGCGGCAACCTTGCCCCGTGCGCTGCGCAAAGCCTCGCGGATTCCTGGAACAGAAAGAATCGGACCGATGCTGGTAATAGGATTGCTGGGAGCTATGAGCACCGCGTCTGCAGAAACGATGGCGTCGATTACTCCCGGGGCAGCCTCAGCGTCGGTGGCTCCGGCGAAACGCACCGAGTTCACCGGATCCTGATACCAGCGTTGCACAAAATACTCCTCAAAACTCAACTCGCCGGAAGGTGTATCGATCCGCGTTTCCACGCGCGAATCACTCATCGGAAGGATGCGCGCTTTCACACCAAGCTTGTCGCAGATCGTCGCCGTGGCCCCGGATAGCGTCTTGCCCTCCGCCAGCAGGCGCGAGCGCAGCAGATGCACTGCAAGATCGCGATCGCCAGTGTGGAACCACGTTGGTTCGCCCAGTTGTCCCATGGCCTGCAGGCAGAGAAAAGTATCTCCTTTCACGCCCCAGCCACGCTCGCGGCTGAGCAGGCCGGAGAGAACGTAAGTGATCGAGTCGATATCTGGGGAGACGTAGAGACCCCACCAGAGCAAGTCGTCGCCAGTGTTGACGACCATCGTGATCTCTTCCGCCGGAATAACTTGGCGCAGACCATCCACAAACTTGGCTCCGCCAGTGCCTCCGGTAAGTACACAGATCATGCCGCCCTCTTTTCCGTACCTTTGGCGAGGCCCTCATTGTTGCGGGCGGCTCGAAGCTTCTCCGCCAACAATTCTGGCCGCGAAGCGAGTTCCAGCTCCGGTAAGAATTCCGGATAAACTGGCAAACGCTGGCGAAGCTGATATCCCTTGCTTTCGGTTCGCAGGCGCAGCTGCTCCAGATGCGGCCAGGGCTTTTCGGGATTGATGTAATCCGGCGTCAGTGGCGAGACTCCTCCCCAGTCGTTGATCCCAGCATCCAGCAACTCCTCATAATACGGCGCGTTGAGGTTGGGAGGCGCTTGAATATTGACGTCAGGCATTAATAAACGAGCTACCGCCACTGCGCGGAGCATCTCGCCACGGCCGGGCTCTGCCACGCGAGCCATCGGAATGGTCGGCTTGGAGCGGAAGTTCTGGACAATCACTTCCTGGATGTGACCGTAGCGCTCGTGCAAGTCGCGAATTGCCAGCAGTGTATCGACGCGGTCTTCAGGAGTTTCACCGATACCGATCAGCAGGCCGGTAGTGAAGGGAACTCGTAACTTTCCAGCCTCCTCAAGGGTACGCAGTCTCTTGGCTGGGACTTTGTCGGGAGCGTTGTCGTGGGCTGCGCCCGCAGCGAGCAGCGAGTAGCTGGTGCTTTCCAGCATGAGACCCATACTCGGTGAAACGGCGGCGAGGCGGGCGATCCATTCGGCGCTAAGCAGGCCCGGATTTGGGTGCGGCAGCAAGTTGGTCTCGCGTAGCACAAGCTCGCACATGGCTTCCAGATAGTGCAGTGTAGATTTGTAGCCCAGCTGCCGCAACGTTGCGCGCATTTCTGGGAAGAGCAGTTCCGGCTTGTCGCCAAGACTGAAGAGGGCCTCGGTGCATCCCATCATTTCTCCGGCGCGGGCAGTGGAAAGGATTTCTTCCGGAGTCATGGTATGCGCGCCCGATTCTCCGGGATCGCGGCGGAAGATACAATAACCGCAGTAATCGCGGCAGAGGTTGGTCAGCGGCAGGAAAACCTTCCGCGAATAGGTGATAGCTCCTGGCTTGAAGTTTTCTTTAGCAGCGCGGGCGGCAGCGAGCAGCGCGGTGAGATCGTCATCGGTGCAGCGAATCAGCCGCAGTGCCAGGTCTCGCGAGATGGGCGATCCATCCGCCAACTCGCCTAATTCTGCTGCGCACGATGAAATATGTTTCTGGGCGGTGCTTTCAGGTGACGCTGGGGTCATGATGCCGGATTCCGCAGATGGTCTGCTGCCTCGAATCATACATCAGTGGTTGGCCTGGGGTCGGTGCCCAGTCAATGCAAACCTGCCCGTCCGCTGAACCCTGACCACCGGCTCTAGCAGGGTCAATGCGTGTACCGGCGATTTAACACTAATTGAGTGACAGCCGAAGTATGCTAACGAAATGTTGAATCGCCTCAGCGGTCTTGTCGTTGTAGTAACGACGATGCTAGTGCTGGCCTCGTGCGAACGACCTCAAGTCTCTGAACCGCCGCCTAATATGGTTATTGTGCGCGTATATCGTGATCGAGGAGCCGACTTCGCGCATGAACTAGATCGCGAGCTTTACAGCTTCGCCAATGCACACCACACCACTGGATCGGGAAAATGGATTTGGGTCGCGACAATCGAACCGTTTCATTACGCGGAGGAACTTGGCGGAAAAGTCGCCATGATTAAGCCTCAATTGATCGTCCTAGATCGCGCAAGCGATGTGAGCCTCATTCGGGGCATGGATGTGAACCCTACGCAGGCTATTAGCGCCTGTGGGCCGAATCGACGGTGCCCTGCATTTATTCCATCTTGGGTATCAGGCGAGGAACTTGAAGCTGCGAAGCAAATCCTCGCCGCCATTGCAACAAGTTCTCGTTGACATAATCAGGGCGATTTCACTCATCGACCCCGGCGGGCCGCAGCATGGTAATGTAGGCAGTCGCGAGCACGCGAAACTCAGCAGACATGAGCGTCAGTCCACTCGAATTCCGAAAGGCGATGGGATGCTTCGCTACCGGAGTGACTATCGTGACGGTGGACTTGGACGGCGAGGTTCATGGCATGACCGCAAACGCATTCGCCTCCGTTTCGCTCGATCCGCTGCTCATCCTGGTGTGCGTGGACCATACTGCCCGCACTCACGCTCATCTTCATGCCAAGAAGCGTTTCGGAATAAACATTCTGTCCGCGGACCAGCAGGCGATTTCCGAATACTACGCCTGGGCGGTTCGCACCGATTCGCTTGCGAACCAGCGCGCCGAAGCCGAGGCTGGGGCGCGTTTCGACCGCACGGTGAAGGGCACTCCGATATTACGTGGCGCGCTCGCCTATCTGGAATGCAGGCTGAAATCAGCGCAGGACGCCGGCGATCACACAATCTTTATCGCAGAGGTAGAGCAAGTAGTAGTGCGCGAAGGCGAGCCGTTGTTGTTCTTCCGAGGCAAGTATCGCAACATTGGCGACAGACTCGCGGACTAAGCAAAAAGCGGCCCGGAGCCTCTTGGAGGGGGACGCCGGGCCATTGGTACTCGCAGACGTTTCAGCGATACTCGCCTACTGAGGCTGTGCGGCACAAGTCTGGATGTCACAATGTGATTGTGACGGACGTCACAGACAAAGCAGAACAAGATGTGATCAGGAGCGCCGCCACTTATCAGATTCGCCTCTTTTTCGACAGTAGAGCATCTAACGAATAATCCAATTCAATCATCCGATAAAATGATGAAAAGGCATTTCTAAAATGGGGAGCATGCATGGCAGAAAAATTGGCAAAAAGTGAAACTGAATGGAAACAGAAGCTGACGCCGGAGCAGTATCACGTCACTCGTGAAGCAGGTACGGAGCCCGCCTTTACCGGGAAATACTGGAAGACGAAGGACGCCGGGACCTACCACTGTGTCTGCTGCGGTGAGCCGCTGTTCGATTCCTCCACGAAATTCGATTCCGGAACGGGCTGGCCAAGTTTCTTTAAGCCCGCGGACGAAGGCAAGGTCGAAGAACACAAGGATTCAAGCTATGGGATGGTCCGCACCGAGGCCCGCTGCGCCCACTGTGGCGCCCATCTGGGGCACGTCTTTGAGGATGGTCCCGCCCCGACAGGGCTTAGGTATTGTATGAATTCCGCGGCTTTGGACTTGAAGCCAAAAGAGAAAGAGAATAAGTAGGTCGGCGAGATCGGTTGTACAGATCAGGTCAGAAAGATCGAGTCAGAAAGATCAAGTCAGAAAGATCAAGCCAGAAACGAAGCTCGAAAGAAAAGGGCACGCGTGAGCGTGCCCTTTTGACCTTGCAATATCGGCCGTGAAGCGATTACGCGCCAGTGGGCGCTGCCATCGCCTTTGCTGGCTCTGCCGCAACGGGCTTCGGGGCTTCCGCAGGTTTCGACTGAGTCTGTGGTTTGTTCTGCTTTTGATCGCCGCTGCGTACTTCAATCCCGCCTTTGAGTACGGCACCGTCTTCCACGCTAATGCGTACTGTGGAAACATCTCCTGTGACGGAGCCTTCGCTGCGGATATCCACACGATCGCTGCATTCGATGTTTCCGCTCACCTTGCCCAGGACTACGACTTCGCGGGCGTTGATGTTGGCTTGCACAATGCCGTTGCGGCCAATGGTGACGCGGTTATCCGGCATGCTGATCTTGCCCTCGATGCGGCCGTCAATATAGAGCGCTTCGGAGCCGCTGAGCTCACCCTTGATCACGAGCGTGCGGCCAATCGTCGCCTGCTCGATGGGCGCGGTGACGGTCTTTACCGGATTGAAGGAGTTTGGGTTCGAAGCTGGCGAAGCTGATTTTCCGTTGTATGTGTAGTCTGACGGTTGAAGCATTGCGACCTTCCTCGGTTCCGCGCGCCGCGCGTTATTCTGGCCGGCCTGCGCTGGGTCTGGAATTTTGGGCCGCCGGTCAGTTCGTGTCCCATAGGCCAATCTGACTATTTCACACAGGTAAGCATTCCTTCGAGATTACGGAAGAGGCTGTACGGTTGCGCGGCGGGATGGGCCGTTAATCGGCCTCCTGCAGTGACTGCGCGAGATCTTCCCATTCCTTCACCAGCGCGGCGTGTGCGGACCTACGGTCTTCCAACTCCTGGGCCTGGCGCTGGCTTTCCTCGGCGCTTTTGAAGTCCTGCATGGCGGTTTCGCACTGGGCAATGGAGTCTTCCACCCGGCTGATTTCTGTTTCCAGTTCATGGACGCGGTCTTCCATCTTCTTGCGTTTGATGGGATTCAGGCGCTTTGTCTTACCGGACGGCTGTCCGTCGTTGTCTGCGGCAGGATCGATCAGAGACGGGTCGCCCGATGATCGATTACCGTTGGAAGGAGTCTGAAGAGCGGGCTCAGCCGCTTTTAGTTGTTGGCGAATCGCCTCATTCTGCTTAGCACTTCCGCCCTGTTTGCGCCAGAGATAGTCCTCGTAGTTTCCGGGATAGACCTCAACCTTTCCGTCGCCGATTTCGAAAACACGCGTGGCCAGCTTATCGATGAAGTAACGGTCATGCGACACAAAGACGACTGTCCCGGTGTATTCCATCAATGCATCGAGCAACACGTCTTTGGCACGCAGATCCAGGTGGTTCGTGGGCTCGTCAAGCAACAGAAAATTAGCCGGATGCAGTAGCAGACGCAGCAGCGCATAGCGTCCGCGCTCACCGCCGGAGAGCACTCCGATTTTCTTGAATACATCGTCCTCGGAAAACAGAAAACATCCCAGCAGGCTGCGCAGTTCGGTCTGGCTGGAACGTGGCGACGCCGCCCCCAGATCGTCGAGAATACGTGCATCCTGATCGAGTTCTTTGTACTGATCCTGCGCGAAGTAGTCGGCCTGAACGTTGTGGCCGAGGCGAAACTCCCCTTGCGTGGGAAGTTCCGCGCCCGCCAGCAGCTTGATCAACGTGGATTTGCCCGCTCCGTTTATTCCCACCAGCGCGATGCGGTCACCGCGCTCGATCAAGAAATTCACTTCACGGAAAACTTCTTTCCCCCCACTCGCTCCTGAGCGGCCGTTCTCCGCGCCGCTTTTGGCCGGATAGCTCTTGGCTACGCCCTCGAACTCGGCCACAATCCTGCCGCTCGGCTTGGGCTGCGGAAAGGAAAAGTGAATCGTCTTCTCTTCCGGCGGAACCTCGATGCGCTCGATCTTCTCCAATTCCTTGATCCGACTCTGCACCTGCTTCGCTTTTGTCGCCTGGTAGCGGAAACGATTGATAAACACCTCGAGCTGCTCGATGCGATCCCGCTGATTTCGATATGCCGCTTGCAACTGCTCGTTGCGCTGCGTCTTCTGCGCCAGAAATTTGTCGTAGTTGCCGGTATAAAACCAGAAACGTTTGTTCCAAATCTCCGCAATTTTGTTGACCGTGACGTCGAGAAAATAACGGTCGTGCGAGATCAGAACAAAGGCGTGCGGATAATTGTGCAAATATTCTTCCAGCCAGTTCCGTGCTTCCAGATCGAGATGGTTGGTCGGTTCATCGAGTAACAGCAGGTTGGGCTTCTGCAGCAGCAGTTTCGCGAGCGCGAGCCGCATCTGCCAGCCGCCGGAGAATTCATCCGTCTGTCGCTCCCAATCTTCCTTTCGAAACCCCAGCCCCATCAATACGCGGCCGACGTCGGCTTCTATCGAGTAACCATCGCGCGTTCGAAATTCATGTTCCAGGCTGTGATAACGGTCTGCAACATCAGCATACTCAGGACTCTCATGGTCGAGTTCGGAGATGCGATGAGTAAGCGTTTCCAACTCGCGCTCCATGGCGTGAAGTTCGGTGAATACCAACATGCACTCCGCGAAGACGGTGCGGCCTGAAAGAGAGAGGCCGTCCTGCGGCAGGTATCCGGCCGTAGTTCCCTTGGCGATGGTGAGCGAGCCGTAGTCGAGAGTGTCCAACCCGGCAAGAATCTTCATCAGCGTGGATTTGCCGGTGCCGTTCGCGCCCACCAGGCCAACGCGATCGCGCGGCGTGATCAGCCAGTCGGTGTTTTCAAAAAGAAGTTTGTGGCCGAAACGTTTTCCGGCGCCAGAAAGCTGAATCATGGGCTGGATTCATCGTCTCACAAAATTGGAAGCCATTTCGTAAATGGTTCGGGAAGGGCACGGCTTTAGCCGTGCCGTCCAGAGCCAAAGAACGCGAGGGCTTTAGCCCCTGCGGGCAATTGCGGCTTAGGGGAAATTCAGGAGTGCGCGGCGGCGCGCCCGTTCCGGCTTTCCGGATACTTACCCCACAACTCGCTGTGGACATGAATCCGTTCCAGGGCGCGATCGATCACGGCTTGCAGTTCGTGCGCATACTTTACTTCACGGCCTTTGGCCAGCCGTTTCCGGGCTTCTTCTGCGCTGAACCAGGTTGGCCGGCGCACCGGTTCATCGGGTGGGCGCAGCTCGTGGATTTCCATCAGAAAAGCTTTTACCACAAACTCCTGCACTCCGCCCGGCTGCCAGAACACGCCTTTGGAGTGAATGTAGAGATGGAAGTGGCGCGGCTCGATGGTACCGAGCGCTCCAGCTTCCTCCGCGGCTTCCCGCTCTGCGGCTTGGCTATGAGAGAGGCGGGCCTCCGGCGATCCCTTGGGAAAAGTCCACTTGTTTCCGCCGTTGGTATTGACCAGCAGAAACTCCAGCGCCGCCCCGTGTCTGCGGAAGCAGACGGCCGCCACTTGCAGCGGGAGCGACTTCGGGGTGCGAGATGAATTCATGGCTGGCCTCTTTGCACAATATTAGTTGCACCATATTGCAGGAATGTTAACGTGCAACAAAAATTGTGCAGTAGGGGAGTTACTGCAGTTACCAGAATGGGACAGGAACGAAGGTCGGCGGGCCGTACGCTGGGATGGCGGCGACGGTCAGGTCTATTTCGCAGTTTTTCGAGAGTACAATGGCAACCGCCTGGCTATGGAGGTACTCGATGAAGCGACGTTGGGTGATCGTGGGCCTCACCTGCATAGCTCTGATCGGTGCAGGCATAATCGTCCGTGCCCAGCGTAATAATCGTCGATTCGCAAGGTGGGCGGCAGTGTACCGCAGCCGGGCGGAGCAAGGAGACGCGAAGTCGCAGTGGGCGCTGGGCGCGATGTATTACTACGGCAAGGGAGTTCCCAAAGATTATGTCGAGGCTGCGCACTGGTACCTCAAATCCGCCGAGCAGGGAAACGTCAACGCCCAGTACTCCATCGCTTCCATGTATTACGACGGGAAAGGAGTGGCGCGGGACAATTCCGAGGGGGCACGCTGGTGCCGAAGAGCTGCCGAACAAGGCGACGCTCCGGCTCAGTACGGCCTTGGCAACATCTATAGCCGAGGCCAAGGAGTGCCACAGGACTATGCAGAGGCTGTCCGCTGGTACCGCAAATCTGCCGATCAAGGTTATCCGCAGGCTCAATACGGCCTAGGCTATATGTATTACTACGGTTTCGGTGTGCAGCGGGATCGAGTTCAGGCCGAAGACTTGTTTCAGCAAGCTGCTGATCACGGAGATGAAAAGGCTAAGCGAGCGCTTGAGTGTGACCGGAAAGGTATTTCAATCGACCCGGGTGCGGGCCTTCGGGGCCTTCAATAAGTCACCATCTGCGCCGAGCGTCAGGCGAGTCTTTGCCGCAGCGCCTGTCGGTCCAGTTCATTCTCCCAGCGCGCCACGACAAGGGTAGCGACGCCGTTTCCGATCATGTTCACGAGTCCGCGGAACATGCTCATGAAGCGGTCGATGCCGAGGATCAGAGCCATCCCCGCCACTGGAATCGTCGGGATGACCGACAAGGTCGCCACCAGAGCGATGAAAGACGCTCCCTGCACCCCGCTCGCTCCTTTGGACGTTAAGGTGGCGACCGAGAAGATTGTCATTTGTTGCAACAGTGTCAGGTGCGTGTTGGTGGCCTGGGCAACAAACAATGCCGCCAGAGTCATGTAGAGACTGCTGCCGTCGGTGTTGAAAGTATAGCCAGTGGGCACCACGAGACCAACCAGAGAGCGCGAGCAGCCCAGTTTTTCAAGCTTTTCCATCAGCGTAGGGATTGCGGTTTCCGACGAACTGGTGGCCAATACCAGCAAGATTTCTTCTTTTATGTGGAGCAGGAACCTTACGATATTGAATCCTGCGGCCCAGCAAATAGCGCCGAGCACGATGAGCACAAATAGGATTGAAGTCACCCAAAAGGTGGCGATCAGCTTCACCAGAGGCCCCAGCGATGCTAAGCCGTACTTTCCGATGGTGAAGGCCATCGCTCCGAAGGCGCCGATCGGCGCAAATAGCATCAGGATATTTACGACGCGGAAAACGACTTGGGTCAAAGACTCCAGCAGCGCAACAATTGGGTTGGCCCTTGGCCCCGCCGACGACAAGGCAAAGCCGAACAGGATCGAGACAAACACCACCTGCAGGATGTCGCCCTTGGCAAACGCATCGGTAACCGTGGTCGGAATGATGTGCATCAGAAATTCGGTGACGCTCTGCGCCTTGGCCTGGCCCGCATAATCGGCGACGGCCCGAGCGTCGAGAGAAGCCGTGTTCACATTGAAGCCGCTGCCGGGACGGACGACATTGCCCACAATCAGTCCAATCACCAACGCGATCGTGGAAACAATTTCAAAATACAGCAGAGCCTTGCCCCCGACGCGCCCGACTTTTTTCAAATCCTGCATTCCGGCGATTCCGGTGACCACTGTGCAGAAAATGAGGACCGTGATGATCATGGTGATCATCCGAATGAAGGCGTCGCCCAGCGGTTTCATGGCGACTGCGCGCGCCGGACTGAAGTATCCGAGCACGAGCGCAACCGCCATGGCGAAGAGCACCTGCGCCCACAGCGAGGCGTAGAACGGCTTCCGGCGCGGACTTACGGCCGTTTCGGAATCGAACTCTGAGGTCGCGCTAGGCATGGTTGGGTTCGGGTTCAGTTCGCCGGAGCCTGCAGTGTTTTCACCAACCATGGAATAATTACTTGTTTGAAGATCAAAGGATCCGGCCACACTCCCACCTGCCGTCCCAGATGTCCTCCCCGAGGATTGATCCAAGCCTCTTTCGGCACGTCTCCCTTACTCAGCAGCAGATATTCGTCTTCGATGGGAACCTGCGTGTCGAGAACTCCTGCGATGATCAGCATCGGCGCCATCGGCTTGCCTAGCAGGTCCTCGCGTACCAGAGACAGCTTCGGTAGAAACTCGCCCAACTCGTCTAACGTGTGCACTCCCTCCAGGATGTTCATGAGCGCGGGCACCTGATCGAACAAATATTCGCGATTGCCCAACAGCTTGCTCATCAGGAAATCTTTCTGAAAGAACCTGTCCACCGGCGGGGATTGCGCGCTGCACCCGCGCAGACGCGCCCGTTCGACGATAGCCATCTTCGTCGCCCAATAAGCGCCCCAGCTCACGCCGTGCAGTGCGATGCGGTTCTTATCAATTTCAGGCCGCGACTGCGCGTAATCAATCACGCGTGAAAGCATGCGGTCCGCGGTCTCGCTGACTTTAATGGGATTCTGCCCGGTCCCCGGACCATCAACCGCAAGATAGCCAATCCCAAACGGAAGAATCGCGCTGAAACTCTCCGTCAAATCCTCCTTGCGGCTATCCAATCCATTCACCACGATCACGAGCGGAACCGGCTCCTTCGCATTTTTCGGCAGCCGCAGGTAGCCGATGATTTCCTTGCCTTCGAAGGGAATGTGTACAACCTCGAGCGGTGGATCGAAGAATCGTGCGTGATCCAGGAATGCTTCGAGGGCTTTTTCATAGGAGCGTTGCTTGCCCGGCGACGACGGAATCGGCCAACGTCCGAAAGAATAGAGGCGCCACGCCCGAATGTAGTCCGCGTTCGCCTTGGTGGGGTCAGACTTCTCCAGCGACTTTGCCTCGTTGAAGTAGCGATCCGCAACGCGCATGAAGCCGGCGGCCCACTCATCTTTGTCACCGGTGTGGATGCTCTGGAAAGCCTCTTTCACGTCGCCTGGGTCGAGCCCGATCAGCGGGTACTGCCCAACTTCGGCGCGATGAATGGCCTCGGTTTTGATCTCATCGATCGTGCGCTCGCGCCGCTCCTCGTTTTGAGCGGAAGCGCCTGCAGGAATGAGTGCGAAAAATCCCAACAAAGCGGCAAAATAAAATCGTCCTCTTATTTTCATTCTTGGTCCTTCTTCCTTTGTATCTCGCATGCTGCGCGAGTCATCTACGAAAAAAAGCCGGACTGAAAACGCGTCCGGCCTTCCTTCACCCCCTCAACTCCTCGGACAATTAGAAAATGAACTTCAACCCAAGCTGAATGGAGCGTGGTCCTCCCGAACCCACGGCGGGGTTCGCTGCCGCAACGTCCGGCGTGGCGCAGCCGCAGCCGAAAGGGCGAACCGACGGATCATTCAGCCCAAACCCGTTCTGTCCGCCATACGGATTGGCGAAGTTTGGATGGTTGAAGATGTTGAAGAACTCGGCGCGCGCCTGCAGCCGCATCGTTTCCCCGAAGTGGAAATTTTTGGCCACGGAGAAGTCGAGGTTCCTGAAACCCGTGTCCTCGAACATGTTCCGGCTCATATTGCCGAACTCACCCAGCGGCGGCGGAATCATTACCGAGCTGCCATTCGCATAGCAACCAAACAAATTGAGAGACGCGTTCGACCGACCGACGGGTCCGCCGTCGAGAGCCACTGCCTGTGCCTCGCACGCGGCGTTCGTGGCGTGAGGGAAGTACGGAATGCCAACGCCCTTCTTCGACTTGAAGTCCGAAGTCTTGCCGTAGAAGCTCCAACGAATCGGAGACTGCGCAGGCGGGCTCACGGGCAAAGGCCCTACACCAGCGGCATCGGTTCCTTCGTCCATCGGCCCCCAGTACTGCGGACTCTCCAGCGTGATGATCGAGTTGACCTCCCAACCTTCGCGAAGCTGTCCGAAGCCCTTGCGACCGGGAATCGCATAAGTGAGTGACACGGTCAGCCTATGCCGCATGTCGAAGTCGCTGTTCGCATATTCGGCGGCGGGGTTGTGAGCGTTCTGCGGCAAACCGGAGCCGTAGCCGAAATCCCAGTTCGCGCCCACATCATCGAGTGCGTGCGAGTAGGTGTAGCCCGCGACCATACTCAGGCCATGGTAGTTGCGCGCATTCAGCGTGACTTGAAGTCCGTGGTAGTTTGACCGATAGACGTTACTCATCTGAAAGATGTTAGCCAGGTAGGGGAACTTCGCGTTGAACGGTTCCGAGGCAACCTCGTTTCCGGTATCGACAGCACAAGTGGTCGAGTTGTAGTTAGGGGCGCTGGCGAGGCAGGTGGTTAGAGTTCCAGCGGAACCCGGTTGATTGGTCGTCCAGCCCGATCCTACTGGAGGCTGATTGATGTCTCTAATTCCTGTCAGGTTCGATCCGTGATTGCCCACATAAGCGGCCTCGATTGAAAGGTTGGGAGAGAAGGAGTGCTGTACGTTCAACGTCCAATTCCACACATAGGGCGTGGTGAGGCCGCGATCAACGGTCATGATCGGACACGGGCTACCTGGATTGCCACTGGGCAGGACCGGAGAGCAATTGACGGTGCTTCCCCCATATAGCGGCCCATTCGCGGCGTCCCACGTGGTGGGGTAACTCAGGAAATTCTTGACCGTGACATTGCTCGTCGTAATCGTGCCACCGGATGTATCTCCCGCGGCGTCAATGGGAGCTCCCGTCGGAACGCTGCCCGGTCCGAAGGCATTGTTGAAGGCGACGAACGACTGCCAGTTCACGGTTTCGTATATCAATCCACCGCCGCCGCGCAGCACAGTTTTGCCGTTTCCGCCGATATCCCATGCAAAGCCCGCGCGGGGACCAAAGTTCGTATGATCGGGGTTCCAGAGGCTGCTGATCTGATGTCCCACCTGCACCAGACCGACGTTGGGTTCGAAATTGCCCAGCAGATTGTGAGCTTCCTGAGGCACGCTGCTGAATTCGTAGCGAACGCCGAAGTTAAGCGTCAGATTCCTGGTGGCCCGAAAGTCATCCTGGAAAAACAGCGCATAGGCCCAGTTGTGCAGCTGCAAGGTTGGATTTCCAACTTCAACCGTCGACTTGAATGGTGCGCCCGCAAAGAAATCCTCTAGCGGGGCCGAACCGGCGGGACCGGGGTTCGGGCTTACAACCCCGCCGAGGAAATTGATGCTGCCGCGGGCGTTGCCGAATGCCGCATTGTTGACTTTGTCGTAGTGAAGTTCACCGCCGAACTTCAAGGCGTGCTTGCCTGCAGTGTAGGAGATGTGATCCACAAACTGCGTGATCGAATCCGGTCCCTGGAACTTGGGCCACTTGAAACCACCGAGCCCTGGGAAAAAGTAGCCGCCGAAACCAATGCGTGGCAGACCACCAGTTTCAGGTCCGCTTACTCCTGTGTCCAAACCGTAAGCGGAGGCGGGCGTGTTGAGGTCGCCCGGTTTGGTCGGTTGGTAGAGGCGGTTGTAGCCAAATCGGGCCTCGTTCACGAGGCGCGCTGTGGGAGTCCAAATCCAGCTGCCGCCGACTACCTGCGCACGGGTGTGAATATCGGACAGCCATTTCTGCTGCAGCTCGGGGAAATCCTCGACTGTGCCCGAATTATTTCCAAAAAAGTACATGCCGCTGATGGTGTGGTGTTGGTTCAGGGTGTAATCAATCTTTGCGACCACGTTGTCGACGTGCACGTTGTTATTAAATCCGTTGGTGATATTGATGCTCGGTGCTGTGTTGGTGGGAAATCCTGAGCCGTTGCACGTGACCGCGCCACCCGAGAACGAGCAGCCCGAAACGAGCAGGCTCGCGGGGCTCACGATGGCGCCAGCCGCCTTGGCAGCCGGCTCTGTGATATCCGCGATTGCATCGGGAATGCTGTCGGCGCAGTCTCCAGCAAAGCCGAAGGAGCACGTTCCATTCGGCGCCATATGCACCATTGATGGACTGGTTACGCCGCCGAATGAGTTGCCCACGTTGTAGCGCTGGCCCTCGTAGGCTGCGAAGAAGAACGCCTTGTCCTTGATGATGGGGCCGCCGACGCTGCCGCCAAACTGTTCCAACGTCCGAGTCAATTTCGGATTCGGATCGTCATTGAAATAGTTCCTCCCATCCAGTGCGCCGTCGCGGCCGAAACCAAATGCGGTGCCATGCACGCGATTCGTGCCTGATTTCAAGCCCACGTTTATGACTGCTCCCGGTTTCCATCCGTATTCTGCCGGAGGGTTTTGCTGCAGGTTGAATTCCTGAATTGCGTCGATGGGCAGAATTGTCGCCGAGTCTCCCGCGATTCCCGCGCCATTGATAATCGCTTGTCCGGAATATGGCTCGCTGTTGAATAAGCCTTCGACGAAGTAGGCGTTGTCTTCAGCGCGCAAGCCATCGGCGCTCGTGGTCGAGAATCCGCCACCCGGATATCTGATTACGCCGGGACGAAGCTGCAACAGGTTTTCGTAGTTGCGGCCGTTGAGTGGCAGGTCGTTGATTTCCTGGTTGCTCAACGTGCCTCCAAGGGTGGCGGAGGTCGTGTTGAGCAGAGGTACGTCTCCACTGACCGTCACGACTTCGGAGACGTTGCCCGGCTGCAGGGCGAAATCCGCGCGAACGTCGGTCGCAACTTCGACCGTAATGCTGGGCCGCTCCTCTGACTTGAAGCCTCTCGCCTCAACACGAATTTTGTAGGTTCCCGGGGTTAGGTCCGGAGCCGCATAGTCCCCAGAGGCGTCGGTCGTCAGGCTCCGCGATGTGCCGCGCTCTGTATCGGTAACAACCACGGTTGCTCCGCCAACGGAGGCGCCGCTCTGGTCTGTGATAGTGCCCAGCACGCGTCCGGTAGTGGACTGGGCCATCGCGCACACACTCATGAGACTTAGGGCGAGAACAAAAAGAGCGTTCCGGGCGATCGCAGTCACGTGACCCGCAGACAGGGCGGTACTTCGGTATGTCATCGGAACTTCCTCCGTTATTCTGGTCCGACAGCCATACCATTGCTTCCCGAATGAAGTCAAGCAAATTCTCTGAATTCTTCCGAGTTCGTGTTTGTGGTGAGCCTTATTGGTAAAGCGAGAAATTAGAGGTTTGCTGCACTTGTGCGGGGAAATCAACTTTCGATAGTACTTGCACCGGACAGGCGTTGGATGTTATCGTCCTAGCTGTCATACCACCGTACCTAAAGACCAAGTATGCTTGGCTCCTCTCCCACCGCCGTCAAAGCCCCACCGCAAGCGCTGGACCTGCGGTATAGTAGCCAGACCAACGCCGGTTCCCCCAAACTGGCCCGTGCGGGAGAAATTCCAGTGTACAAAGTCGTCCGGACTTCGCGCCTGTACGAACAAATCGTCCAGCAGATCGAGGAGTCCGTCCTCAATGGCTCGCTGAAACCCGGCGACCAACTCCCTGCGGAACGTGAACTGGCCCAGCGTCTCGGCGTTAGCCGCACCGCCGTGCGCGAGGCAGTCAAGGCGCTTCGCGAAAAAGGTTTGGTCGAGGCCTACTCCGGCCGAGGGACCTTCATTACGGATGGAACTACTCACGCGGCGCGTCAATCATTCGATTTGATGGTCAAGATCGGCCAGCAGGAGAGTTCCACGCATCTGGCGGAGCTGCGCTTGATTTTGGAGCCCGGAATCGCTGCCTTGGCTGCGGAGCGAATCGAAGAGGAATATCTGGCCGCGATGCGTGAGGCGGTCGCGGTCATGGACCGCGCCCAGAAAGATCCGGCGGCCTACATCGAAGCCGACCTTGACTTCCACCTCGCCTTGGCGGAGGCGGTTGCCAATCCGCTGATTCTTTCTTTGATCGATTCCATCGTGGGCCTGCTGCGCGAGCAGCGGATAAAGATTTTCAACGTGGAAGGCGGCCCACAGCGTGGCCAGGTTCATCACAAGCGCATCCTGGAGGCGATGGAGCGACGAGATCCAGAGATGGCTCGCAGCGCAATGCGCGCCCATCTCGAGCAAGTGCGCCAGGATTCGCAGGCTTCCGCCACGGGTAAGCGTCCTGGGAAATCGGCGCCGGCGGCATCTAGACTCACTTCATAAAGCTTTCTAAACGTATAGCGTTTCGGTTCGAAAGAAGGTTTGGAGGCAGTGGCGGATGGCGAAACTCGGATTTATTGGTCTGGGAGTGATGGGCAGCCAGATGGTCAATCGTCTGCTCAGCAAGGGACACACCGTGACCGGGTACAACCGCACGCGCGCCAAAGCCCAGTGGCTGGTTGAAAAAGGAATGCAGTGGGCCGATTCGCCACGCGCTGCCGCGACCGTCTCCGATTTCACTTTCGCGATGGTTACGAACGCCGCCGCCATCGCCGCCGTCACCGAAGGTCCAGACGGAATGCTGGCTGGGTTAAGCGCCGGCAAGATTTTCATCGACATGAGCACGGTGAGTCCCAGCGTGAGCCGCGCGCTCGCTGCGAAAGTTCGCGAGAAGGGTGCGGACATGGTTGACTCGCCCGTCTCTGGCAGCGTGATTACGTTACAGGAAGGTAAGCTTTCTGTGATGGTCGGTGGACGGAGCGAGACTTTCGAGAAGGTAAAGCCACTGCTGCTCGAGATAGGGCCCAAAGTGACGCACGTTGGTGACAACGGCCTCGCGTTGTCGATGAAAATTGCTGTGAATCTAAGTCTTGCCGTGCAGATGCTGGCATTCTCAGAAGGAGTATTGCTCGCCGAGAAAAGTGGGATCCCGCGAGAGACTGCGGTCGACGTACTGATTCATAGCGCAATCGCGTCGCCTATGATTCAGTATCGCGGCCCATTCGTCCTACAACAGCCGGAAGAGGCCTGGTTCGATGTGAACATGATGCAGAAGGATATGGTCCTTGCGATGGACCTGGGCCGTCAACTCGATGTGCCACTCCCCACCACTGCGACCAGCAATGAAATCTTAACCGCGGCCCGCGGCATGGGTTGGACGAAATATGATTTCGCCTGCATGTTCGATGTGCTGGCCGCTATGTCTGGAGTGTCGACGCCGGTTACTGCCGGAGGCCCAAAAAAATGACGACAGCGACGTCTAAGCCGGAAGTCGGCCGCGATACCACGGCTGAAAAAGAAAAATGGCTCCACGCCTACCGCCAGATGGTAAGCATCCGGCTCTTCGAAGAGCAGGTGAACGAGGTCTACACCCGCGCTCTAATGCCCGGCCTCGCTCATTTATATAGCGGTGAAGAGGCTGTGGCCGTGGGAATCTGCGAAGCCTTGCGCGTCGATGACTACATCACCAGCACGCACCGGGGCCACGGACATTGCCTCGCAAAAGGAGCATCGCCAGATCGCATGTTCGCCGAATTGCTCGGGAAAGAAGCGGGCTATTGCCGCGGCAAAGGAGGATCGATGCACATTGCGGATCCCGCCACCGGCAACCTCGGCGCCAACGCGATTGTCGGCGGCAGCGTCGGCATCGCCACCGGCGCGGCATTCGCCGCGAAAAACCTGGGCACGGATCGCGTGGCAGTCTGCTTTTTCGGAGAAGGTGCACTCGGCCAGGGTTCGCTCTACGAGGTGATGAACCTCGCGCAGTTGTGGACTCTACCCGTGATCTACGTCTGCGAAAACAATCAATACAACGAATACACGCACTTTCAGGAGACCACGGCCGGCACCATTCTTGGCCGCGCCACCGCTTTCGGTATCGAGGCCGCGAGCGTCGATGGGCAGGACGTGCGCGCGGTAAATGAAGTCGCGAGTCGTTTGGTGAAACGTGCGCGCTCGGGCGGCGGGCCCGCATTCCTGCAGTGCGATACCTACCGTTACAGCGGACATCACGTCGGCGACATCAATCGCGAATACTACCGCTCCAAGCAGGAAGAACATCTCTGGAAGACGGACCGCGATCCCATCCAGGTTTTAACGAAGTGGCTGATCGAGCAGGGCTACGCTGATCCAGCATGGTTCGATCGAATTACATCCGAAGTTCGCAACACTATGGAGGCGGCTGTGAAGTTCGCGATCTCTGCGCCTTATCCCAGCGTGGACGAAGTGGAGAAGCACGTCTATGCCTGAACGCGAACTCACATTTGCGCAGGCAGTCCGCGAGGCGCTTGCCGAAGAGATGCGCCGCGACTCGCGCGTCTGCATCCTCGGTGAAGATGTTGCGGAAGCGGGCACGCCCTTCAAAGTTCTCTCCGGATTAGTCGAGGAGTTTGGCGCGAAGCGCGTAGTCGATACTCCAATCTCCGAAGCTGGCTTCACTGGAGTTGCCGTGGGCGCAGCCATGACGGGCTTGCGTCCAGTCGTCGACATTATGTTCGGCGACTTCATCACCCTAACCATGGATCAAATGGTTAACCAGGCCGCCAAAGCACATTACATGTCGGGTGGACACTGGAAAGTTCCCATGGTGATGCGCACGACACTGGGCGCGACGCGCCGTTCCGCCGCCCAGCATTCGCAGTCCCTGCACGCCTGGTTCAGCCACGTTCCGGGATTGAAAGTGGTTTTACCCTCCACGCCTTACGATGCGAAAGGCCTGCTGAAAGCTGCGATCCGCGACGAGAACCCGGTCGTCTTTTTTGAAGACAAGATGATGTACAAGCTGAAAGGCCCGGTTCCGGAAGAGGATTATACGATCCCGTTGGGCGTCGCGGATGTGAAACGCGCCGGCGATGACATTACGCTGGTCGCTACCAGTAGCATGGTTCAAGTCGCGCTCGGCGCTGCGATCTTATTAGAGAAGGTTGGCATCAGCGCCGAAGTCGTCGATCCGCGTACGACCTGGCCGCTGGATGAAAAAACTCTGATTGACTCGGTGAAGAAAACCTCGCGCGTGATCGTGCTCGATGAAGGCTATGGACGCTACGGCGTCACCGCGGAGCTTGCCGCCGTAATCGCCGAGGGCGCATTCTACGATCTGGATGCGCCGGTGAAAAGAATGGGTGCGATGCACGTTCCCATTCCATTCTCACCGCCGCTCGAAGACGCAACCGTACCAACGGAGCAAACGGTATTTGATGCAGCTAAGGCGATGTGCAAACCGTCTTGAACTAAGTCGAAAGGTATTAAGGTCGAGCTAGTGCCTGGCTTTCTAGAAGCCAGAGCTAAAGGCCAAGAGCTAGGAGCCAAGAGCTAAGAGCAGGAGGTACTTATGGCACTCAAAACTCATGGAACTATGGCAGTCGATTGGGAAAATCGAATCGACTTTGATCGCCTCCGTCGCGAGCGTCTGCAAAAAGCGAAGGATCTTCTCGCGAAGTCCTCGATGGGAGCCCTGCTGTGTTTCGACATGAACAACGTGCGCTACCTGACCTCCACGCATATCGGCACCTGGGCGCAGGACAAGGCCAACCGCTTCACGCTGCTGCCGCAAAATGACGAGCCGATTCTGTGGGATTTCGGATCCGCCGCCAAGCACCATCAACTAAATTGCCCATGGCTTGGCGAACGCTCACGGCCCGGAATTTCCATGCTGCGGGGCGCGATGACTCCTGAGATGGGACGCGCCGAAGATGTCGCGAAGAAGATTCGCATCGAACTTGAAATGCGCGGCCTCCACAAAGAGCCGGTCGGCATCGACATCATCGAGCTGCCGGTTTTATTCGCATTGCAACGCGAAGGAATCAAGGTGGTCGACGGGCAGCAACTCATGTCCAATGCCCGCGTCATCAAAACGCAAGACGAAATCTCGCTGCTCAACACTTCCGCGATGATGGTCGACGCCGCCTACGATGAGCTTTATCGCGCCATGAAGCCCGGCCTGCGGGAGAACGAAGCCGTGGGCCTGGTCAGCAAAGTGCTCTACGATCTTGGCTCGGAATATGTTGAAGCGGTGAATGCGATTTCCGGGGAGCGATGCAATCCGCATCCGCACGTATTTTCCGATCGTGTACTGCGTCCGGGCGATCCTGTTTACTACGACATCCTCCATTCCTATATGGGATATCGCACCTGCTACTACCGTTGCTTCACCGTCGGCTATGCGTCACATGCCATGGTCGACGCCTACAAGCGCTGTCGCGATTATCTCGACGCAGCGATTGAATTAGTCCGTCCGGGACGCACGACGGCGGAGATTGCCGCCGTTTGGCCGAAAGCGGAAGAATTCGGTTTCCCCAACGAAGAAGCTTGTTTCGCATTGCAATACGGCCACGGTATCGGTCTCGCGATCTGGGAGAAGCCGGTGATCAGCCGCCTGGTCTCCTTTGAACATCCGGTTACGATTGAGCCGGGGATGGTTTTCGCGCTCGAAACTTTCTGGCCTTCGACGGACGGCTGGAGCGCGGCCCGCATCGAAGAAGAAATCGTGGTCACGCCGACCGGACACGAAGTGATCACGCGCTTCCCGGCAGAAGAACTTCTAGTGGCGGGCGCCCACTATTTCACAGTCAATGGACCACTGTCCACCATTCGCGAGACCGAAGCAGCGCCCAGCGCGCGCGTGCTCGATATGATCGAAGCCAGCGCGAAAACTGAGCGAGTAGGAGTTTCGGACTGAAGGCCATAGCTAGCCTTCCCCATTAAATCTATGGCCTTCAGTGTTGTTATGCCCGCTCTCGAAATGGCGCAGGAAACCGGCAAGCTCATTGCCTGGCGAAAGAACGAAGGGGACCGCGTCACCAAAGGCGAGCCCCTTCTCGAGATCGAAACCGATAAAGCGGTGATGGAAGTCGAAGCGCCTGCCGATGGCGTCCTCGCCGGAATTACTGGCAAGGTTGGGAGCGACATTCCCGTGGGGCAGACCATTGCCTGGATTGTCGCGCCCGGTGAAAAACCTCCTGCGGAAAACAAATCGCCCACTCTGCTGGCGAGAGGCACAACGGAATCACATGCCGCGCCGGTTGCTATGAGTGCTTCCGAAACTTCTAACGCCGTAAGCGCAAGGATTTCCCCGAAGGCCCGTCGCCTGGCTAAGGAATTAGGCGTGGATATCGCGATCGTGCGTGGAACTGGGCCCGGCGGTGAGATTCTTGCATCTGACGTACAGGCTGCTCAGGCGGCGCCAGTAGCCCCGACACAGACAGAGAAGAAATCAACGAGCCTCGAAGTTCCCAGCACCCTCGGCCGCCTCATGGCGGAACGCACCACCCAAAGTTGGATTACTGTCCCTCACTTCTTTGTTATGCGCGAGATTGAAGCCGTCGCGCTCAACCAGTATCGGGATCAGCTGGCCGCGGAGGTCGAGCGCTCGCACAACATCCGCATCACCCACACGGATGTGTTGGTTGCGCTGGCCGCGCGCGTGCTGCTGAAACATCCGCGATTGAATTCGAGTTGGACCGCCGACGGAATTCGCCATCACGATTATGTCAACATGGGAGTCGCTATTGCTGTCAATGGCGGTGTGGTCGCAGCAGTCATCCCCAACGCGCACACCGCGAGTCTGCCGGAAATCGCGCAGCGGCGTCGCGACATTGCCGAACGCGCACGGGCAGGGAAGTTGCGCCCCGCCGATATCGCTGATGCCACTTTCACCATCAGCAACCTCGGCATGTATCACGTAAACCAATTCACTGCGATCATCACTCCCCCGCAAGCCGCGATTCTCGCTGTGGGCACCATCGCCGACCGAGTTGTCGCCGTCGGGGGAAAGCCCATAGTTCGCCCTATGATTACCCTGACTCTATCTTGCGACCACCGCGCCGCCGATGGCGCCCGCGCAGCAATCTTCCTGAACGATCTGGCCGACGCGGTTATCCATCCTCAGAAATGTTTGGCATAGCCTCGCTCTTACCTCTCGTCACAAAAAAAGATTCAACCGACAAGAAGCAAGCAGCATCCCGTACTAACACAGGAGCACGCTATTGAGGGCCGCCGTTCTTAGGACGCCGAAACAGCCTCTTCATATCGAAGAAGTGGCAAAGCCTTCGCTCTCAGCCGGCCAGGTGCTACTGAAGGTTCGCGCCTGTGGCGTTTGCCGCACCGATCTTCATATCGTCGAGGGCGAATTACCGCCGCGAAAGCAGCCGCTCATTCCCGGCCACCAAATCGTAGGCGATGTTGTCGAGGGCGCTACATCCGCGTTGCCGCTGGGCACCCGCGTGGGCGTTTCCTGGATGGGCGGGATTGACGGAAATTGCCCGTACTGCCGTCGCGGACTCGAAAATCTTTGCGACTCGCCGGTCTTTACGGGATACACCACCGACGGGGGTTACGCGGAGTATGCGGCGGCGCGCTGCGATTTTGTCTATCCACTTCCGCCGGCCCTCGACGATCTGCACGCTGCCCCTCTGCTGTGCGCCGGAATCATAGGCTTCCGAAGTCTCCGAGTGGCCGGCGTGGAACCTCGAGACCGCGTCGGGCTGTTTGGTTTTGGCGCATCCGCACATCTGGCGATCGCCGTTCTGCGCTCCTGGAAATGTGAAGTGTATGTCTCGACTCGCGGCGCTTCGCATCGCCACTTGGCGGCCTCGTTAGGGGCCGCGTGGGTAGGCAGTGAAACCGACAAGCCCCCGGTTGAACTCGACCGCGCAGTCACCTTCGCGCCCAGCGGAGACGTGGTGATCGCGGCACTTTCCAGCCTGCGAAAAGGAGGCATAGTCGCGATCAACGCTATCCACCTCGACCGGATTCCAGAGTTCGACTATGACCGTCTTCTCTGGGGTGAGCGTCAAATCCGTAGCGTCGCGAACATGACTCGATCAGACGCACATGACTTTCTCAAAATCGCTGCCGAGATTCAGCTGCAGCCCAAGGTGACAACGTTCTCACTGGAGCAGGCCAATGAAGCGCTCGCCGCCGTCAAGAATGATGCGATCGATGGAGCGGCGGTCATCGTACCTTGAACCTTGTGCCTTGAACCTTACGCGAGGAATGCAACCCGAGAATACCTGATGAGAACTGGTCTGCCCGTACGAGTCGACGAATGCTCCGGCGAAAGTCTCAGAGATCGCTGCCGTAAACCGGAATCATCGCTCCATTGACATTTTGACCTGCATCACTGGCTAGCCAGACGATCAACTCAGCGATGGCTGACGGCTGCACCCACTTGCGCACATCAGCATTTGGAATCTCTTTGCGGTTGGTTGGCGTGTCTATGGTCCCAGGCAGGATCACATTCGCTGTAATTCCTACATCCTTATTTTCCAGAGCTGCTGTCCTTATCAGGGATACCATTGCGGCTTTCGAGGCGCTGTAAGCTCCAACCCCGGCCGCAGGTTCCAGTGCCACGCGGCTGCCGATCGCGATGATGCGCCCTTTACCGGTCTTTCTCATGACGGGAATTACGGCACGCAAGACATAGAACGTGCTATTCAGATTCACCTCGAACATTCTTTGAAACGTCGCATCATCGGTTTTCGCGATGGGCCCGCCGAATGAGAAACCGCCCACCGTGTGCGCCAGAACATCCAGCCTGCCAAAGCGAGCGACTACGCTGTCGACCATTTTCTGTGATCCGGCCGCCGTTGAGATTTCCGCAGGCAAGGCCGTAAAGGAAGGACTGTTGAAATCGGATGGTTGGACTTTTCGCGACACCCCAACGACCGTCGCGCCCGCATCGAGGAAAGCCTGAGTGACGTGTCTTCCCAAGCCTCCGTCGGCCCCGGTCACAAGTGCGATTTTGCCCGTCATCCTGGTCGTCATCGAAGGTTCGATCCCCTTGTCTGTGTCTGTTCATCAGATTCTAAAAACTAAGCAAAAGTTTCGAGTGGCGACGAATCCGCCGGCACGCAATTCCCCACAGCCGTCCGATTCTCCCGGTTCGTTCCTTGTTACGAATTGCGAAATAAAGGGCAGTCTCTTACGCGGAGGGTGAGCATTGCGTTAGGCTAGGCACATCGCTTCGCACGGTCCTGCAGAGGCCCTGGCCTTCCCACTTCTCCGGTGCTTTGCCGACCGTAAAATGACTGGAACGAAACTTTCCGAGGAGTGTGACTATGCAGATATTCAGGTGTAATCCACGGCGATCACTCACGAATATTCTGAGCTGTTCCGTGATAATTGCCGCTCTTCTGGCGGTATCCCTTGCGCTGCCTTTGGCATCGAGGGCCGCTACGCCGCCCAGCCAACCCAACTTCGGTCCCAACGTCTACATCTTCAATCCCAGCATGCCACAGAGCCAGATCCAGGCGACCGTCGACGCGATAGCAACGCAACAGGTCCCCAATCAGTTCGGAACTCAGCGCTATGCGTTGCTGTTTGAGCCCGGCACGTATGGAACCGGCACTACCCCCCTCACTTTTCCGGTCGGCTATTACACCAGCGTGGCGGGCCTCGGACAATCGCCGGGCGACGTCGTCATCAACGGTTCTATCGACGTGTACAACCAGTGCCTCGGCAGTGGTTGCGTCGAGTCCAATAACTTCTGCTTCAACACCACCCCCCCGGGCGCCCCACAAGTGAACTGCAACGCGTCCGATAACTTCTGGCGGTCGCTGTCGAACTTAACCATCAATGAGGTAAACAACTCGGCCTTGGGCTGTGAAGGAGCTGCCGAATTCTGGGCGGCGTCCCAAGCTTCGCCGATTCGTCGGGTCCTGGTCAACGGGCTCGTCACTCTTTTTGACTTTTGCAGTGGCCCGGCATTTGCCAGCGGAGGCTTCATCGCCGATTCCCAGTTCGCCGGCAGCACCGTGATCAACGGCTCGCAGCAGCAATGGATTACCCGCAACAGCCAGCTCGATGGCTGGACTAACGGCGTCTGGAATCAGGTGTTCTCAGGCGTTGTCGGTGCTCCCGCCCAGTGTTTCCCCGGGTCGCTGCCCGCATGCGGGAACAACCCGTACACTACGCTCGCGACCAGCCCTGTGACGCGCGAGGCACCATACCTATACCTGGACTCCAATGGGAACTACAACGTCTTCGTCCCTGCCGTGCAGCATAACTCGGTGGGCACAACATGGGCCGCCGGTCCAACCCCCGGCTCTTCTATCCCAATCCAAAGGTTCTTCATTGCCAAACCAACCGACCCGGATTGGCTGATCAATGCCGCATTGCTTTTCGGCTTTGACCTCATTCTGACTCCAGGTGTTTATGACCTGGACCAGAGTCTGGTGGCCTTGTACCCAGATACGGTGGTGCTCGGTCTCGGTTTCCCGACACTGATTCCACAGAACGGAAACCCATCAATGATCGTCGCCAGCGACAGAGGAGTATTGCTTTCGGGGATGATTTTCGATGCGGGCCCGAAAAACTCTCCAGTGCTGTTGCAGGTCGGCTTATGCGGTCTCTGCCACAACAGTCACAGCGCCTCTGACCCGTCTGGCATTTACGATGTGTTCTTTCGCATCGGCGGCGCCGAGCCGGGAAGCGCGACGAACAGTCTGGTGGTCAACAGCGACAACGTCATCCTCGATGACGTCTGGGGGTGGCGGGCTGACCACGGCAATGGCGTTGGGTGGACCGACAACACTGCCGACACCGGCCTCATCGTCAACGGCAACAACGTGACCGCGTACGGCCTTTTCGTCGAGCATTACCAGCAATATGAAGTAATCTGGAACGGCAATGGAGGCACGGACATCTTCTTCCAAAACGAGATGCCGTACGATCCCCCCAGTCAGGCCGCATGGATGGAGGCTCCCGGTATCGACGGCTGGGCAGCTTTCAAAGTTGCCAATAACGTAACCAGCTTCAAGGGGTACGGCATGGGCAGCTACAGCTTCTTCGATCAGGGCGTGAACATCTTCGCGGCAAACGCGTTCGAGGTTCCGAGCACCCTGCCGCCGGAGAGCCTGAACGATCTACTTACAATCTTTCTCAATTCCACGGGTGGGTCCGGAGGAATCCTGAACGTGGTCAACGGCATAGGTGGGTCGTCGACTATCGCCAACCCGGATACACCGGTCACGGTGGTGAGCTATCCGTGACGGTTTCTCACGGCATGTGATCCTTTGCGCACGGGCCATCAAGTTCCGTCCTCGTGGCGGAGCTTGATGCGCCCCTCGCGAATTCGAACCGAGAGCAATTTCTATCAGCAGGTAGTTTTGGTCGGGGCGCGCGGATTTGAACCGCGGACCCCCAGCACCCAAGGCAAACCAACTAACGCTACGTGATTGGTTCGCTTAGGTCGGCTCTGCGTCTTGTACCACGGTTTTTGCAGCGTGTTTGGACCTTGTTGGACCCAAGTTGAACCCCACTTTTATCGCGTCTCGTAAACTCGCCAATCCCCGTTTCGTCGAATGCGTGAACTGCGGGCTGGAAAGGAAAACAATCATCTTGACCCCTGTGTCGATCCGGCTTAGAAGAGTTGGTTGAAATTCACCGGACCGGCTTTCACGATTCCCGATTAGCCAAGATTGACCTGTTGGATTTTCTGAACTGACCCATCCTGGAGATCTGCTTCGCGCCTTAGAATAGCTGGGACTGAGGATCACCATGCTGTGCACAATCTTAGGCCCACGCGCCTGAGTACATGACTACTAAAGCCTACCCAGACCCTAAGCCCTTTCGCCAGAAAGCGCGGCTCGTTATTTTGGATCTTGACTGCTTTCTCTACCCGTACAACAAGACATACCGAAACGCCGTCCTGCGGGCTTGGCGGGAGATCGAAAAGGAATACGGCCTTCCCATATTCCGGAGGAAAATAGCGCAAAAATTGATTAAAGAGGCTAAGGAGGAAGCGAACAAGAATCCAGATGACGCATTATGCCGGTATATCAGCAAGCTGGCGGGAAACCTGGAAAGCAAGGGCCTACCCGGCGCTTCCGTGATCGGCATGCTGGAAGTCTATTATCGCAGCCTGAAGGCAGCGCGCTCGGGCGACGAGGAAGAAGACATTCGGCCTGATCACGCCGAGCCGCCTTACAAAGACATGATCGCCCTGGCTTTTAATCTGAGGCTGCTTCAGAACCGCAAGAGAAAGAGCGGAAAAAAAGCAGGACTCACGAGCTACGAACTGCAGGAAAAAATCGTGGAAGGAGACAAGGGGATTACACGCCTGTGGCATAGGCACATGGGCACCGGATTCATCCGCCCCGACGCCGGACTGGTAAGCAAGATACAGCGGATAATCGACGCTGGGGTTGAGGTCGCAGTCCTCACGCACTCCTTCAAGCAGGGAGAGGGAGAGGGGATGGAAAAGCTGGAAAAGCTTGGCCTCAGAGAGGTGATTCCCGGGCACAATATTTTTGGGCTGGAAGAGATTTCTCCTTATAAGAAGGGCACGAACCCCGAGGTTTTTGAGAAAGTGCTTGCGGCCATCAACAGCATCCGCGACCCGGAAGACCCGATTAAGCCGATCGAGACGATCATGGCAGAAGATACGATCAGCAACCTGCAGGGTGCAAAGAAAGCAGGCATGCAAACCGTGTGGGTGCCGCGCAGGGACAAAGGCATCCCAAATCATCCCTCACGTAAGCTGCAGAAAAAGTTCGCTTCGGTCGATCATATCTACGCTACGCCGCATCAGTTTCTGGACGCGCTCGATGCTGCGATCCGTGCTTCCGGAGAAGCACCTGTAAGGGCGGATGTACCCGGGGGCCGAGAGTAAGGCATTCGGGAGTTCTCATTCCAGAGAACCACGCTGACGTATTCCGACACTCGCCACATCCGGCGCGCCGCCCACGGTGTTGCGAAGCCCGCCAGGCCACCAGTTCCAATCACCCGCAAGACGAAGGAGCGCGGGACCGATCACAATACGAACGAGCGTGGCGTCAATCAGCACGGCGACCGCCAGCGTAAATCCGATCATCTTGACCACCAGGAAACTTCCGAAGGTGAATGCCGCAAATACCACGATCATGATCGCGGCAGCGCTGGTAATCAAGCCTGCGGTTCTAGCCAGACCCTCCGGGATCGCATCCATTTCACTTAGCCCGCTCCTTCTGGCTTCGAGAACGCGTGCAACCAGAAATACCTCGTAATCCATACTTAATCCGAAAACGATTGCAAAGGCGACGATCGGAACAAGAGGAAACACGCTACCGGTTCCCTCAGGAACTCCCAGGAAGCTGCTTCCGTGCCCGTTTTGGAAAACGAAAACCAATGCTCCGAAGGACGCGGCGACCGAGAACAGGTTGAGTGCGATGGCCTTCAGGGCGACGAAGACAGATCGGAATCCGCAGAGTAGCGCAAGGAGCGTTCCCCCCACTATAAGTGCCATCACCGACGGAAAGCGGTCTCTAATAATCGTTTCATAATCAGCGTTGAGTGCCGGGATGCCCCCAACAAGAAGCGTTGCGCCAGGAACTCCGGTGAGAGCTAGCGCGCCGTTCTTCCGAAGCTCCCGCACCCAGTTGACCTGGTCGCGCAGGGAGACCGAACTCGCGGGTAACACCTCAAGCAGCGCCGCTTTCCCGTCACTACTCAGAAACGTTCGCCGCGTCTCCCGCGAGAGGTCAGAGAGGGAAGACCGGTTGCTCTCCGCAATCGTAGTGATAGAAATCACGCGGCCACTGCGAGGATCGCTCGCGAGGCGCTTGGTGACACGATCAAGCACATTCCACCCAGCATCGGTTTGCGCGATGGAGTCCGTCGGAAGCTCGACAATGATGCGCAACGATTCAACAACGCCTTCCCGATCCATCTGTCTCAGGGTGTGGAGGGCACGGACCGATTCCGCCGCCTGCGGAAGCCAATCTCCCTGGGGGACACTGGTATCGAGTCGTCTGATCTGCCAGGCGAGCAGAAACAAAGGAGTGCCTGCCACAAAGAGGGCAAGCCAGGGATGCGCGACGATCACTTTTCCGCATTGCCGCCAGCGCTTTCCTGTTCTCGCGGCCCTATGCGCATCCAGCTTTGGAGTAAAGGGCAATCGGCCAAGATTAATCCGCGGACCGAGCAACCCCAGCACTGCCGGAACGAGAGTATTTGTAAGCAACACACTCATTCCCGCCACCAGGAATCCCGCGATACCGATGGAACGGATTTCGCTGATCGGAACCGTCAAGAGGGCCAGAAATCCGATTGCTACGGTTGCGGCTGAAATCAAGAGCGTGCGGCCTGCCTGACGTGCCGCGATGACCGAGGCCGCGGGTCCGTCGTTGCCGGCGGAAATCGCTTCCCGGAAGCGGCTGACCATGAGGAGCGCGTAGTCGATGCCCAAGCCCAGGCCAAGCATGGTGGCCAAATTCTGAACCAGAATGGACAAGTGCCAGCGTTGGGCGAGGAATCCTGTAATCGCCAGAGTGGTCGCGATGGCAAGCTGGCCAACCGCCAACGGAATCAAGGCGGCGATCAGGCTTCCAAAAGCCACCAGCAGAAGTGCGAGGGTCGCGGGGATCACCAGACTTTCGCCGCGTCGCACGTCGTCGGCGCTCGCTTTCCGAATATCGAAGTTCAGTGGAATCTCGCCCGTGAGTTCGAGCTGAATCGCCGGATAGCGGCCCCGCAGTTGATTTTCAAGCGAGCTCGCCAGCAGGTGAAGCTTCGGAACAAGCGACTCCACCGGACCGTCGGTAGACCTCAGTCCGACGAGAACAAACGTTCCCCCTCCCCCCCCCAGAAAGATCGGATCGCGCGAGTCGAGATAGGACACGACTCCCGAAACGCCGGGTTGGTCTTTCAGTCCCGTCACGATGATTGCTAACGCGTGCCCGCCTTCCTCCGAACCCGCAGGCGGCAGTCCCTGGACCACCAGGACCACGCGGTCCACGAATAGCGACCGAAAACGATTGTCCAGCTCATCTCGGACAGTTTCAGCTTGGCTGCCTTCGACGCGGGTTGCGGTCTCCAGGTGGCGCTCCGCGTGAAAGGAGAATGGAAGAAGTGCAATTATTGCTGCTAGGATGATCCCTGATAGCCAAAGACGGCGCACATGCATCGCATTCATAATGTCATACAAAATCGTCGTCACGCTATCGTCTATGTAGGGACCGCCGCCCTCGGCTAGCTTGCCCTGAGCGAAGCTGAAGGGTCGAGCGAGGCTCGGCCAATCTGCTAAACTCTCCCCATCGGCGTGAGAGGATCAATTCCCACCTTACTGTTGTTGGGACTGCTTGCAACGGCCCAACCTGGACTGCCAGACCCTCGCATTGGCGTCTGGACGCTCATCTCAGCGCAGTCTAGCCTGGATCCTCCGAATCGGCTCTCCATTACACATCTGCATGACGGAACGCATGTAGTCATGTCAGGCGAAAAGCATTTCGATTTTACTGTAACTCGGAACGGACACGATTCGCCCGCACCCGGCAATCTCGGCTTTAATCAAATTGATCTGCACAGGATCGATAAGAGGCAGGCGAAGGTCGAGGAGAAAAAGGACGGAACTGTTGTGGCGACGGTTCGCGAACAGCTTTCGAAGGATGGAAAGGAGTTAATAACCACGACTGCGACCCCGGGGCACGCCGATCAGATCACCGTGTGGATGCGAAGCGGAGGTGCGAAGGTCGCCAGTGACCTGTTCGTAGGCGAGTGGACGCAAGATCTCAGCAAGACCCGTTTGCGGCAAGGTTTGGTGCTCAAGATCGAGGCCGACGGAAACGGTGGGGTCCGTTTTCTGGGCGACTTCAGCTACACCGCCCGTTTTGACGGAAAGCCATACGATCTAAAGAACTCGCGCAACGACACTGTGACGCTTGACCTTGTCGATCCTCACACGGTGGATGCGATTTACCGGCGGGACGAGCAAGTCACTCAAACGGATCGGTGGCAGGTTTCCGCGGATGGGCAGCAGATGACGCTATCCACGACGGGCACGTTGGAATCGGGCCAGCGGCTAACCGAGAAGCTTGTGTTTAAGAAGCAGTAGCGGAAAATGTGTCTGCGCTGTGCGGAGGCCGATCGCTCTGGGGCCGATGAGTGCCCAAACGAGACTGATCGCGGCGACAAGGAATGCAAAGCAAATCGGAGGGACAATCATGAACTCCAACGCCCATTCCGAAAACCTTAACGCCGTATGTATGCGCCCCATGTATTTTCGACTCGCAGCAGCTTACTAGTTTACGGTGCGGAGTGGGTGATTGTTCATAACAGCGATAGCGCTCATTGACCTGTCATTGACTGTACGGGATGTTTCACCAAATTGAGACGGATCGCCTTGCCAGCCAGTCCTACTGCAACCCGCGCTGAAAATAGGCGCAGCTGACGCCATTACGTTGGTCATCTTGCCCTTGCCGTCGCGGCGCTCGCACACTTGTGGGCATGACACGGTACTGGTATGGAGCCAAACACTACCCTTTTGGTTGTAGGCTCGCGGTGACCTGGGAGGGGTGGGTGGTAGATGCAGTCTGGTTCGTCACGAACCTCGCTATATCCCCGTTGTTGCGGGTGGGTAGCCAGCATCCGGTACTGGGCTTAGGGCTCCTTTTTGGGATGATGGCAGTATTTATGACAATCCGTTCTTGGAAGGGTGAACCTTAACGCTGGAGAGACTACGCTCTTGATGTGCGTGACGTAGCTTCTGCCGCATTGTTTCCGCGATCAGACTGATCAATCCATACGTAAGAGTATTCGCAAGAACGACCCAATAGACACCAATACCGAAGTGGAAACGAAAACTAGCGAGCACGATTGGCTGAGTCAAAATGGCGAGACTCCACACGATCGGTTCGGCGGGAGTAATCGGACTTGGAAAAGCAGAGAAGAAATACGGCGCCCAGCCGACCGCAACCAGAAAGCCCAGACCCGCGCAAATAGCAATTCGGAATTTCATGGCTACAGTCTCCCGACAAGCATGATTTTAAGCCTTTTTCGGTCTCCCGACAGCGGCGCTTACACGCATTGCCGCCGCGATCATCTCACAGCTGTTCCGAGGCTTCGATCTTCGGAATCTCCTCGATACAATCAGGGTCTCCAGCAGCGGCCATGCACTGGAGGCAATCCGCACCGCAATCCATACCTTTCCGATGGGTCTCGATGGCCAGTTCGGGCGCGCAGATCGGTGACACCGCGTTAATCTCACGAGCGGCGACCGAAATGATCCCCTTGCGATACATAAATTTCAGAATGCCGTTGACCGTATCTTCCAGAGACGGGTCCGGTTTGCCCCAGACGGAGGCATCCCGGGCCTTTTGATAGGAAGAGCTGTCATACCGTTTGAACTCCATCGCGGAGATGTTGTCGACAGAGCCCACCAGAAAATCGAGCAGGGGAAAGAGAAGATCTTCCTTGCGGCACCTTCGGATCAGCTCGGGAACAAAATCGGGAAGGCTGAAACTTTCGAACTGCCGGCCAGTCGCTGCAGTAATAAGCCCGGTAATATCCATCATGTTCGAATAATCGTCGCGAACGACATGGTAAGTCTGATTCGCTGTACCGGGAGTGGTAGAGATCGCAACGATATTGTTCGCCACAATGTCGGCCGGAACAAAGCTGACCTGGTTGAGAGTATCGACGCCAATGCCGTGATTCACCATAAAAGCAACCAGGCGAACCGCGATATCGAAGTTGTTGCCACCGCCCGTGACGGAAGGACTCACGAGAGCCGGCCGGAAAATCCGCGCGGAAAGTCCCCTGCTGCGCGCGTCGACAACCACCTGTTCCGCCACCCATTTCGATTGACTGTACCCAAAATCGAGAAGCTCCATATTCTCGTTCAGATCGGTCTCATATAAGACTGATTTGACCGCCCAGCCAAATACGAAGGTAGTCGAGACATAATTGAACTCTTTGGGCCTTCCCTCGAACGCCAGTCTTACGACCTCATTTGTTCCCAGCACGTTCGCGTCACGCATCAGGTCGTAGTTGTAAAGGTAGTTCACAGTTGCGCCGTTATGGAACACCGTGTCGATTTCACTCGCGAGGAAGTCCCACACATCCTGCATCAGGCCAAGCTTCGGCTCCCCGAGATCGCCGGAGACCGGGATTACGCGGGCTTCGAACATCTCCATCAGCCCCGCCCCGCCAGGTCCCATGGACTCCATCGCAGCTCTCACTCTCTGCCTACCCTGCTTTTCGTCGGAAGACCGGACGAGAACATAAATCTTTGCCCGTGTCTGTTCCAGCAAGCTCTTGATGAGGAAAGGCCCTATGAAGCCGGTCCCGCCGGTGAGCAGCACATGATTCAGCACCGGCATCTCCGGCACGGGCGAAGGCAGCGGAGGCTGGAAGATGAGCTTCCGGTCGTTGCTCATCATCTGTTTCTCGGCGGCGCACTGCTCTTCGCGGAAAGCCGCAAGGGAACGGCGCAGATGAACCAGCGCCTCTTCGGGAGCCCGCTCCAGTTGCTCAGCGAGTCCAAACAGATCGGCTACACTGACCCGCTGAATAACACCGATATCTACCTGCCTCGCCAGCAACTCGGCGCCTTTGTCTTTCAAGAGTTCCTTGAGTTCATGCGTGAATACAACCAGATCCAGGGAATCCAGGCCGGCTTCGACGAGGTTGTACGATTCCAGACCTGTCAGGTTGTACCTGGCTTTCAATTCGGCGAACGTGGAATGTATGTCGGAATGGGACTTCCCGGCGTCCTTCTCCCGCGAAAAGTCAGAGAGAACGGTGAACTGACCCTGCAGCCACATCTGCTTGGTCTTATGGCGCATGATCTTCCCCGAACTCGTTCGCGGGATCGCACGAGGCGCAATAAACGAAATCATCGCGACTTCAACATTCAGATAACTCCGGACCGCAGCGGCGATCTTTCGCGCTTCGGGAAGCGACCTGGGATTTTTGATTTCGGCGACGATTGCCAGCGCAGGTTCGCTGTCTTCCTGAATCTGGAACGCGGCCACGCAATTGTGCCGGACCAGACTGCATGATTTCTCCACGACATTCTCAATGTCCTGCGGATAATAGTTTTGCCCGCGGAGAATAATCATGTCCTTGATGCGGCCGCAGACGTAGAGTTCGCCGTCGTGCATGAATCCTATATCGCCGGTTCGAAGGTAGCCGTCGTCATAGGGAGTATCGTCCACAAGCCGCGCACGAAACTGCTTCAGAGTCAATTCAGGATTATTCCAGTAACCCTGGCACTTGCCGCTTCCGGCAATCCAAATTTCGCCGATGCGCCCAGGCCCAAGAGGGAAATGTCCTTCCGGATCCACGATCTTAACGTCGAGACCCGGGAGCGGGGTTCCGCAACTGACAATCTGCGTGGCGCAGGCGATTTCTGAGACTTCGGTAGTCATGCGGGCTTTACCGAGCGCCAGGGCGCGCTTGTTGAGGGAAACGATGTTGCGACCGCCCAGTGAGACCGCCAAAGTATTCTCGGCCAGTCCGTAGGCGACATGGAAACTCTCGGACTTGAGTCCGTGGGGCTGAAACGCTTCCAGAAACCGGGTGTAGGTATCCGGTTTTACTGGTTCCGCTGCGCACATCAACACGCGAAGCGAGCTGAGATCACAAGACTCCAGGCTCTCCTTGGAAAGCCTGCCAGCGCGCAAGCAATAGTCGTAGGCGAAGTTGGGGGCAGCCGCGGCAGTGGCGTGGTAGGTCGTAATCGCGTTGAACCACAGGATCGGCCGCTGAATGAAGTCCATGGGAGCGAACCCGTACGTCGTGCCACCTTTCAGTGCCGGATATAAGTAGCATCCGATCAGTCCCATATCGTGATACTGCGGAAGCCAGGAAACGACGACCGGCGCCGGATGGTCGATCACGAGCGCATAGGTATTCAGGATGTTTTCGTGCGTCACGATCACGCCCTTGGGCTCCATCGTCGAACCCGACGTGTACTGGAGAAACAATATCTTCGAAGGATCGCCAGGTGATTGGTGAGAAATCGTGTCCACGAAATCCTCCGTGGCAATCCACGGGAGACCGGAAATGTAATCTACGTCGACGCCCGACGCCGAGACTCCACGTCTGGCAAGATTCGTCTTGAGAGAGGCGTGGTAATCTTTGCTCGTTAATATCCCAGCCGCCTGGCAATCCTTTGCGATGTGGACCGTCTTGTAGAGAGCGCTCTGGAAGCCGCGCGAACTGGGCGGATAGACTGGCACGGGGATCAATCCGGCGCGCACGCAACCAAAAAATGCGCAGATCATTTCGAGCCCCGGCGGGTAGGCAAGCAGAACCCGATCGCCTGCCGCGAAACGCCCCTCTTTCCACAAGTGTCCGGCGATCGCTCGCAATCGGTGGAGAAACGACGCGTAGGTGTAGGTTTCGATCGGATCGCCGTTTACGTCAAGGTACGAATAAAGTAGTTTGTTCGGATGCTCATCTGCCAGCCTATCCAGGTTGTCCAGAATTGACGCCGTCATCAATCAGCGATCCTCCAAAGATCGAATAGAACCCAAGTCGCAAAGCGAAACATCACATCCCTCGCCACCGAGCGAGGGAAACACAATCGAGCCTCAAGGTGCATACCGGCGTTGTGGGCTGAATGTGAGAATGTACGCCTTTTTTTCTTAAGTATAAAGCGACGATCCACTAGCTGGGGAACGGACGTTCTCCATTTCGCCACATAGGGCGCGAGACTGCGGAGCAAAGCCAAGCTTCTATGGCCCCACGCAAGAGGCCCCGTTGTTACGGTTCATTGGTTCCATATTAGCAAAGCATTGAGACAACGCCATGCGTTATCGCTTGCTGGGCGAAGCGCCGCACTTAGACTTTGTCCGTTCCGAATTTTACTTGATTACCCTTAAGAACTCGCAATTAAATCCATTTGGGAACGGTCGACGGCGCGGCAGCAATTACGCCGCGGGGTCGGGGCCACTCATGTAACTTGTGGAACGCGTCGGGTCCAATTTACCATGATCGCAGAGGCGCCGATGACGTTCGAGACCGAAGCGGCAATTGCCCATCAGCCGGAGATCGCGGATCTTGTACCATCGGAAACCTCAGCGTCGCCGATTGTCGAGCCGGTCGGTGGTTCTTCCTTCCCGAAAGTCTTGCGTAGTCGCCTGGATAGCTTTTTTGCCGATCAGGACATTTCGCCTAAAGCGGACTGTGCGATGCGGGTCAAAATCGCTGCAGGTCTGGCAGTCCTGGCGGGGAGCTGGATTGCTCTGTATGCGCTCAGGCCCGGTTCATGGAAGTTTGTTGCCCTATACCTTTTAGGCGGGCTCGCGCAGACATTCCTTTTATTGAACATCGCCCATGACAGCAATCACAACGCGATCTCGTCCCGGTCGGTCGTAAATAAAACCCTGAACTATGTCTTCGATTTGTGCGGAATCAGCTCGTACATGTGGCGCATTCTCCATCATCGGGGCCATCACTCCTGCATCAATCTCCACGACGAAGATGACGCCCTTTCGGGACGTGGCATCTTTCGCTTTACGCCCTATGAATCGCGCTTGCCGTGGCATCGGTTCCAGCACATCTACGCGCTGTTCGTTTACGCGCTGTTCTCTCTCGATTATGTGTTTTTCAGGGACTTCCAATGCTTTTTCTTCCCGACCCACGAATATCTGAGACGAACCAAACATTCTCTGCGAGAATGCGCGATTCTCTTTGCCGGCAAGGGCTTCTATCTCACTTACATGCTTGTTTTGCCGGTGATGGTGCTGGGAAAATCGCCTCTGTTGGTTGCCGGGGCGTTCCTCCTGGTTAATTTGATCGTCGGCTTAACCGTAACGCTCGTATTCCAGACGACGCACACCATCGACAGCACCTACTTTCCCTCGGACCGTTGTGAGTTTGACAACGGCGTGTATCACATCTTCGCGACAACGGCCGATTATGCAACCGAAAACCCGCTTGTCGGTTGGCTCGTGGGCGGGCTTAACCATCACATCGTTCACCACCTGTGCCCTTTCGTTTGCCATACCCACTATGCTCCGCTGACTAGGATCGTGAAGAAGACTGCCGAAGAGTTTGGGGTTCCCTATCGGCAGAACCCCACCATGACCGGGGCGATCCGGCATCATCTGATACTCTTGAAGCAACTAGGGAACGAAAACTGACTCTGAGCGTTTATCTTTTTGCGCATGGCCGAGCCACCTCTTCCTACAACTGACGTGAAGTCTCCTGCTCTTCGAGGCAGGTATCAGGAAGGCTCGGTATGAGCTCATCAACGCCTATCCCCATTGTTTCCCGATTCCGCTGCTTTGCGGATTCTCGCGCAATGGCCCGCAATGCCGTGCAGGTATTGTCCAGATACACCGAAATCTTCGGCGACACATTCCGGCTCTATTTAGGTGGTCTCAAGGAAGCGATCGTTACTATCGATCCCGCTGTCATTGAGCACGTGTTGAAGACCAATGCGGAGAACTACCAAAAATCCGAAATTCAAGTAAAGCGTATGGGCCACTTCCTGGGGAAAGGTCTTCTCACGACCCACGGAGAAGCCTGGCGCACGCAGCGGCGTCTGATCCAGACGGGCTTCGATCGAAAGCAACTCGATGCGCTGTCCGCAATCATGCGGGACTCTCTCGCTGACTCGCTGCGGGATTTCGACAGACAGGTCCGTGTTGGCCCTGTCGATATCTACCCTCACCTGATGAAGATTACCTTCGCTATGGTCGCCCGATCGCTGTTTGGCGCGCGGTTGAAGGATGAAGACATCGATCTGGTCAGCCAGACCATCTGCACCGTCCAGGAATTCATCGTTCGGCAAACCCTTCAGCCCTATCTGAATCCCTGGTTCGCGGTCTCGGGTGAACTGCGCAAACACGAAGACATGCGAACCCGCGCGGATGCTGTTCTGCTCGAATACATCAGGAAGCGCCGCAACGAACCGTCCGGCCACGATCTGCTGCAGACTTTGATGGATGCGCGTTACAGCGATGGCAAAGGCATGAGTGATGAACTCATCCTGAGCGAGAGCATGCAACTTCTAGTCGCCGGCCATGAAACATCGTCGAATGGGCTATCGTGGCTTCTTTATCTTTTGAGCTCGCGTCCAGATTGCCTTGAAAGGGTACGGCAAGAGTTTGATACCGTGCTCGGCGACGCGCCGCTGAGCTACAACGACGTTCCCAAATTCGAATTTGCGACTCAGGTAATTCAGGAGGCACTCCGCCTGTACCCGCCGTTTTGGATGGTCGACCGGATGGCTGTCGCAGACGACCGCGTAGGCGACGTCGCCATCCCCCGCGGATCGATGGTCATTGTGTATGTGTATGGTGCGCATCATGCTCCGCGCTACTGGCAAAATCCGGAGAATTTCGATACGGAACGTTTCACCAAAGCAAACGAGAAGCTGCGCACACCCTTCACCTTCCTTCCCTTCGGTGGCGGACCGCGAGGCTGTATCGGTGGAAATTACGCGATGCTGCAGATCCTCATGATTTTGCGCGATCTGCTCAGAACGTACGATTTTCAGTTGGCTCCGGACCAAACGATCGAAGCTCGCCCGATGGTCATCCTGCGGCCGAAGCACGGAATCCGCATGATGTTCACCAATACCATCGCTCCTGCCACTTGCATCGCATAAGAGGCGATCCGGGCTGGAACGGATCTGAGTTGTAAAGCCACTTTGCATGATTCGCTGGAACACCGTTTGGAACCCTACAGGCTCTGCTCGGTCACTCATCGAGCGAGATCACGAGCCAGGTGTACCTGCATTCGCTGCCCGAAGACCGGCGTGTGGCAGCGGAGAAGTTGGAAGCGCATTTATTTGGACTCCATGTTGGACCCAAGTTTCAACGCGCGAAAACTGGCGCTTCCAGAATGTATTGGTGCAGAAGAAGTTATTGGTCGGGGCGAGGAGATTTGAACTCCTGACCCCCTGCGCCCAAGGCAGGTGCGCTACCAGGCTGCGCTACGCCCCGACATGACTAGCAGAATTGATTCTAAAGTACTTTCCAACTTCGTGACCACTCCGGATCATGATTTCCTGTTGTGCCCTGAGCAGTTGGGACTCGGCAACCTGTGCCTCGACGTTGACCCGGACACCACCATGCGAGTCCCGCTGCGCCGCCTGCATCTTGCGCAGGCGGGTCTTGTATCCCTTAAGGACTTTGGCTTGGTCCGGAATCGTGACCTGAGCAGTTACCACGATTGGAAAATCGAGTGTGGTCAACTCGCGCAAGGTTCCGGGGAAAGTTGCATCGGGCAACTCCTTCAGGCTGACGAATGTGTAGAAAACCCCATCGAGGTTGAGATAGGTATCGGTCTCATCCACGATGCTTACGTCTGCAATTTGCTCGCGCGCGCTGCGATACTCGAATTGCTCCTCTCCTCTTCTGTAGGGCCCGCGAATCTCGGTGCAGTGGGTTGAGCGCCCGTTTCGCCCTCAAGAAGCAGCGCATCATCGCTGAGTCGGGCTGCGCCGAGTTCTGCCGCTTGCAAGGTGGTTTCTACGCCTCGCAGCAGACTCTCGAACTCGGCCAGGAGGTCCTGATGCTCTTGCCAGGCGCGGTCGATGCACGTCCGAGCTGACAGGTTGAATGGGTTTCCCTTCGGCTTCAGCGGCTTGCCGATAATGCGGTGATGAAGAACCGGGTCCCAGATGAAGTAGACATGCAATAGTGGTCGAATGTAGTGGCCGTTCGCTTCTTTCGCCCTCCACTGCTCGACCCGCGCCGCATCGAGCGCAATCGCTTCCGGATTGTCCGGCCGCTGGCCGGCCACGTACTGGTCGAGCAAGTTTCCAAGATCTTCCAGAACTTCGTAGCGGATCTGTACTCTCATGCTCTGTTCGGGGATCGACCTCAGCAAAGCTTCCATCATCGGCTTGCCCCGGTTCCTGCCCTCGTCGCTGGCGAAGTAGGAAGTCAGCCCTCTGAGCGCGTAGCCCGCAACGAAACTTCCGCTCGTCCGCACCACCACGTCATCCAGGTAATCGCGCACCGCGAGTTGCTCGCACAATGCCGGTTCTTGGAGCTTCTTCTCGTGTTGTTCGAGCGTAATGGCCACTACCATTCCTCCCTGATATAGGCGGCGGTGATTTCGCGGTCCCGAGCCACGGCGCAATACGCCCGCGGCTTGAGGTGCCAGAGAGCAAGGTCGCGAATGTAACCCCGCGGCCTGCCGGACTTGAACAACATCAACAACGGAACGATGGAAAGCGGCACTCCATACTGGACGACAATGCTCATGGGTATCCCACCAATCTCACCTGAAACGAAGTGCCCGGCCACGCTGGTCAGCGCCGCTACACCAAGCACAACAAAGAGGTCTTCGAATTCCAGGCACATGAAAGTCACTCGCGTCTGTAAGTTCCGGTTTACCGGTGTCACGTTCAACGCCATCTTTTCTTCTCCGCTTGCCTAACGAACTCCCGCAGTTCCGTTGCGGATCCAAAACTCTGCCAGCCGCAGCAATCCCGACAGCCCGAAACAGCACATCGCGGTGACCAGGTTCCGTACCCACGCTTCACCGATCGTCATTTGCTCCAGCAATCCGGAGAAGTGCACCACGCTCAATACCCCCTGCAGCGCACCGTAAAGCGGCCGGAGTACATTTCCCACCCAGTTCACCAGCGTCAGAACGGCCAGCCAGAACTGATCTGGATTGTTCCAGGCTGCCTGGTTGCTGAAAGACTCGAGCACACGCAACAACCCTGAGCACCCTGTCATCCGCTGATACCACCGGCACTGAAGCCAGCCCCTGGGAGTGGTTCGCCGCCAGTTCGTCACGTCTGATGGCGCGCTTATTCAAAGCGTTGATCGAGTTTTTCAACGGCACATGAAATGTGAACGGTGGCGTGGCGGAAAAAGGGCAACTGACACGGAACCCATGAATCTTAGGACTCGGGGCAGCGACCGATGCGAGGAGAACCCGGTCCCGGCATCCACTCTTTTTGATGTTGTTGCATCATTTGGCATTCGCGACGAGCACAATACAGGCGCCATCCCAAGAGTCTTTTCCGGAAGAAGGGGCGCGGTAGCGTTTAACGGCATCATTCCAATGTTCTTAGGGCTGAGATGGAAGCGCTTCTCCAGATAGCGGGCGAATATCAGAGACCGAAACCTAGACGTCACCATCTCGTTGGCAGCTGGAGCTTGGTTAGAATAGCCTTCCACGACGATCGGTTCGTCAATCACTGAATCCTCGTTCGCACCAATGACTTGATCGATTTCCTGCTCGCCTGCGGCAGACAGGACCTCATTGCCATTCGAGTCTTTTCCGAAAGCATCTGCCGCATTGAGCCACGTGCGCCGATTTTTCGGGTTGTCGAAGAAGGAGTTGCTGCGAGTACCGGTCCGGCCGAGCCTACCCGCGACGATCGCAGTGCTCCGCATCGCTCTTCGTCCCGAAGCGGTCGAAGACGCCGGCTCTTGCGGCTAATTGCTCCTGTGTTAGGCCGAGCTCGCGTCGCCGCTCTCGGATGGAATTCCCGAGCTGCAGAGGAGTTCGTGCAATGGCCTGCATGTTGTTCTCTTTTCTGTCGCGTCAATTGGCTTCTTATACGCTTTAGCGCCTAAAGACGTCTTTGGCGCTTTTTCGCCTAAGAGCATTTTAGGCGGTTTCCCGCCTAATGCATTTAGGTATCTTGGTCCAAAGACTAACCGGCCCGACTCTTGCTCGGATCTCGTCCCCTTCAGCGCAACCTCAAAAAGAGGTGGGAGATGGCAAGACCTAGAGAGCACGACGGTGTCGTCTACCGGCGACCCAATACAAGAATTCTGTGGATGTGCTACTTCGATCAAAGCGGGAAGCGCATCCGTGAATCAACCTTCACCGAGGACTGGCAGGAAGCGAACAAGAAACTCCGCGAACGGCTTGGCGCCCTAGTTGCCCCTGTCTGCGTGTCAAACAACAAGTTGGCGCCAATCCAAAAAGTATTCGTTACCTTCGCTGTTTTTCGGTCTTCAAAAGTGCTAAAAGGGTCTTATTCGTGCTATCCCCTGGTTTCTCCCCCGTTCTTATTATTGCCATCGCATATTTCCTCCAGGCAAAAATCTAGCATGTTCTCATCTTGTCAATACCTCCATAATCCACGGCTCAGATTGGGGTTGGGTGCAGGAGCCGCAATGCGTACGCTTGAATCAAGCGATGCAAGGAACTCGGCATTATTCTTGGTGAAACCCTGCTTCAGGTATTGGTCATTGTCACCTCAAATAGAAAAGGCCCCTCAGAAGGAGCCTCGTATGCACTGCCTAGAAATGTGTCTAGCTTTTCTTACGTGCGTCTTGAAGAGTCTTCAGAACAGCGTAGAGAGCAACAATAAAGCCAACCGCAAACATTCCTATGGATGGTGCACCTATAAGGCAGAATATAAACTTCCCAAAGCTCATATAAACTGTGTTCCCCTTCATGCAGCAACCTCGTGTGCCGGCATGATCTGCAAGTTACCGAAGCTCGAACCCAGTCGTTGTCATCAGAGTTCTCCGTCCGATAGGCAGGGTGGATGGTTCTGGATTAGCTCCAGGAACTTGCGACGGTAGGTCTCGTCGACTTGCCGAACAACGCAAGTGCGTCGCCGGTAAGGCGGCCCGATTCGAGGGTTACGATCCGGTCCGCTACCCCGTAATAGCGATCATCATGGCTGATGACGATTACGGTTTTTCCCTGGGCTTTGAGACTAGGAAGAATGGTGTAGTAAAAGAACTCTTTGAATGAGGGATCCTGGTCGGCTGCCCATTCATCGAAAAAGAGCACCGGGCGATTTTCCAGGCAACAGGTAAGTAGAGCAAGGCGCTTCCGTTGTCCCTGCGAGAGGGCAGTTGTGGAGAAAACACGATCCTGCACGCGCACTTTGTCTTGCAGACGCAACTTGCGGATATACTCTCGGGCTTGCTCGTCGAGTTGAGCCGGCTCGAGTCCGATCAACGAATCGAAAAGAAAGAAATCTGAAAATACTGCCGAGAAAAACTGCCTGTAGCTGTCGCGGTTCCCGTCGGTAACTTTCTCATCGTTGTATCTGAGATCACCTTCGTCCGGCGTATAGAGACCGACAATCAACTTCGCCAGTGTGGTCTTTCCGCTGCCATTGCCGCCGGTAATAAATAAAAGTTCTCCGGGTGGGATGGTCAGGTTAAACGGACCCACGGTAAAGCCTTCCAACGAATCCGCGCTGCGATGCGAATACGTGATGTCGCAGAGCTGCAAGCTCACGCAACTGCAGGATGACGCGGAACCGTTGCTGATTGTCTCTGTACTCGCCGATTGCGACAGTGTGATACCGAGATCCTGAATATTCTGAAGTGAAATCCTGGCGCGCGCGAGCGCCGGTGTTGCGTTCATTATGGCTTGGAGCGGGGCCATCATATACAGCAGAGCCATGATGAAGCCGCTCAGGACGCCAACTCCCGCTCCCAAAGAGCCGCGCAGCCCGAACACGGAGACGGCGATGATGACAAAAATCAGAAGCTGTCCCCAGGTCGTAGCCACGAAGTAAATGCACATTCCCTTGATTGCCTCAGTGCGAAATACCTGCGCGGTTTGGTTGAGAAGATCGGCAAGGAACATCTTCCGGCGTTGCCGGTGCAGTTTGAGCTCCTTCATTCCGTGAAGCAGCCCGTGATAGTGCTTTTGCAGATCGTTTTCGCATTGGCGAACGAGCTGAAAGTGAGGCTCAGCATGATGAACGCCGAGCCGGTAGGTGAAAATTCCAACGGCCATGAACGCCAATATCGCCAAGAACAGTTGCCACTTCAGAAAACCCATGTAGATGAAGCAGCTCGCCACCACTGCAATGTTGATGCATAGGATCGGGACCAGCGCAACCACGCTGGTAAGGTTCGACACGTCGTCGGTCAACATCGACAACATTCGATGTGTGCCGTTTTGCTCAATCCAACACAAGGGGATGTTAAGTATCTGCCGGCCCATTTCTGTGCGCAAGGAGAAGATCGCGTCCTGACCGAGCCTCATCAGGAGAAGCTCGGAAATTACTCGGGCCAACGGCGCAGCCGCGCATAGCGCGAGAAAAAGCAGCAGTAGTCGCTTATCGTTTGCAGCCGGATGCACGACTGCCGTGTTCAGCAAAGCTAGCATGCCTGCATTCATCGCTCCGCTTATCCCACCCAACAAGATCGTTAGTATGAGCACGAGACGAGAACGCGCGAGCAGGAAGCGAAATATTTCCACAGAGTCTTCTTTTTCCTTTTACCGGTTTATGGGGAACTGTCAGCTGGCCATCATGCAGGGAGATGAAAGGGGCCAGGTACGCGCCGGAAGTGAACCAACGAGATCAGGCACGCTGGCGGAAGGATTCTCGACGATTTTCTTCGCCACCTGCTGCCAGTCGGCCAACAGGCTGCGAATATCCGGTTCGCTAAATCGGTCAACCGAGTACTGCGTTAAGAGACGGAGATCCTGTCCGCTGTCGATTACCATCAATTTCAATGCCAGCCTGCCGATTCGATAGGGAAGTTCAGCCTCCTTCATGAGAGCGTCAATCCCGGATTCCGTTTGAGTCTCAGCGACAAATGAGATGTGCGGCTGAACCGGCGCCCGGCCAGAGCCCGGGCTACTGATTAGATCTTTCATGAAATGACCCCACAGCAAGGGCATCGGCAGCTCCTGCTGAGAGTGAGCTGCAAGAACTATGCCTCTCACTTGCTCGAGCAGCTCGGCGATCTTCAGCTTGGGGGAAAAGCGAACTCCCATGATGTGAGCATTGGCGAGCCAACCCATAAGGTTTTGCGTCTCGGGACGGACTCGGTTTGCAAAAAGGCCCCATATTCCAATCCTCTCGTTTCGAGTGTATAGATGAATGAGGATGTTCAGCGCTGTCAGCCACAGCATGTGCAGCGTGATGTTTCTTTGCCGCAGGAAATGCCTCAAGTCGTTTGAGAGGGAGCGATCCAGCGGGTGAGTGATGGTTTCTACGATGAATCCCGGAGTCTCCGAAGCCGGCTTCACAAACGGCAGATCCTTGACATCGAACAGCGAAAAGTCCGACCACTGTCGATTCCAGTAGGAAATCATCTTCTCCAGATAGCCGCCCTTCAGCCGCTCGCGCTGCCAGGCTGCAAAGTCTACGGACTGCACCGGCAATTCCGGCAATTGCGCGCGAGCACCGTGCGCGAATTCTTCGTGCAGCGCCGTCAGTTCCCGGGGAAAGATCTCCATGCACCAGCCGTCGCCCAGCAGGTGGGGCATAACAACAAGAAACAAGTGCTCGCCGGAGCTCTTTCGGAACAGCAGACTGCGAAGCAGCGGAGCGCTCTCGTAATCGAACGGAGTTTCAATGGCTTCAGTCGCAATCCTCAGCAGCTCAGAATCTCTTTTTTCGGGGCTTAGATTTTCCAAGTCAACCTGGCGAAGATTCAGAGTGACCTTGGGATGAATTGTTTGTCTGAAAATGCTCGGTCCCAGGAGTAGGCGGTCTACAAACTCACGCATTTCCGGGGCTGTTATGCGCCCGCCGGCCTTGATGCGCTCTAAAGGAGCCTTGATTTTTGGCGGGAGTTGCGAGAACGACATTTTCTTTGGATCGGAGAACGTAGTTCGCAGAATCTCGTGTCGCGAGGCGAGCGCGTTCAGTGCCGCTTCCAACGCGACGACGTTGGTTCCCGGGCCAAGCGAGAACGCCATAAAGAAATGGAACGGAGCATACTTGACGGAACGCATCTCGGCCCACCACTCCACTAGCAAGCGCCCTTCCTGATTAAACGAGAGCGGCAGCAAGCCTTCGCGGGGGATGCGAGCGATCGGTGGATCTTGTTGCCGCTGTTGGCTGGAAGTAAGTTCTCGAATCTGTTCTCCAAAGGTGCAAACCGTCGAATTGTCGAAGAGCAGGTGGAGGGGAATGTGAACCCGGAAAAGAGCGCTGCTGCGTGCTACTACTCTCATCGCCGACAGGGAGTGTCCCCCCATCTGAAAAAAATCATCGTGGCGGCTCAACTGCTCGCGCTTGAGCACTTCCCCCCAGATTTCAGCCAACCTCCTCTCCACCTCGTCCTGTGGCGCTTCAAATAGCTGCTCTTTGCTCGAAGGGACCTCCGGCTGTGGCAAGGCCATGCGGTCCACCTTCCCATTCACCGTTCGCGGTATCGACTTCAGTCGCACATAGGTGCCGGGAAGCATAAACTCCGGCAAATAGGCCGCCAAATGACCCCGCAACTGGTCTGCACTCAGCGGGCTTTCGTCGTGTCCGCCCCCAACTTTTTCCGTAAGCGTATAGTAGGCGACCAGTCGCTTGTCGCCGGGTGTATCTTCCCGCGCCACCACCACTGCTTCCTCAATGCCGGCATGCTCGGCCAGCCGTGATTCGATTTCTCCAACCTCAATGCGATACCCGCGAATCTTCAGTTGACCGTCGTTCCTACCCAGGAAGAAAATGTTTCCGTCCGCCAGCCATCGACCCAGATCTCCCGTCTTGTACATGCGCGCGCCGGGTTCTGCCGAGTAGGGATCGGGCACAAACCGCTGCGCCGTCATCTCCGGCCGATTTAGATATCCGCGTGTTACACCTGCGCCTCCTATGTAGAGTTCTCCCGCGACGCCCACGGGCACCGGCTGCAATCCCTTGTCCAGTAAGTAAACTTGGGTGTTCCAGATTGGCTTGCCAATGTGCGCAGCGAACGCCTCGCCGCGCCTCATCGCCACGCACGTCGAGTAGGTGGTTGTCTCAGTTGGCCCGTACAGATTCCACACGAACTCCGCGTTTGTCGTGGCGAATATCTGCTCCACCAGCGGCTTTTTCAAAGGCTCTCCGGCCACATTCACGACGCGCAATGAATTCGGCACTTTTTCCGCTTCGACGAGCGCACTCATGGCGGATGGCACCGTATTGATGAGCGTGGCTTTCATTTCCGGATTGCAGTCGAGAGCATTTCGCAACAGAGTTACCGTCGCTCCGGCCGCAAGCGGCACGAAGCACTCGTATACGGACAGATCGAAGTTCAACGAAGTGCAAAATAACGTGTTCTCGAGTACATCCGTGGGAAACGTGGCTCGTGCCCAGCGAATGAAGTTCACTGTGTTACGGTGTTCGATGGCAACGCCCTTGGGTTTGCCTGTAGAGCCCGATGTGTAGAGAACATAGGCGAGATTGCTTGAAGGCATCGTGCCTACGGGTTCTCTTAAATTCGTATCCGGCTGGTCTTTCCAGAGAGAATCTGCCTGATCCAGATCTAGAATCACCGGCGCTTTTTCCAGATCCTCGAACATTCCGTGCAGATGGCGTTGCGTCAGCAGCAGGATTGCCCCACTGTCCTCCAACATGTAATTCAACCGCTCCACCGGATAGGCTGGATCCAAAGGCACATATGCTGCTCCCGCTTTCAAAATCGCTAAGAGAGCCTTGATCATCTTGGGGTTGCGGTCGACGCAAACGGCGACTTTCGCACCGGGCCTAACACCCAGTTCCCTGAGATAGTGAGCCAGTTGGTTTGCCCACCGGTTGAGTTCCCGATACGTTAGCTGCTGATCGCGATAGACCAGCGCGGTCAGTTCAGGAGTCTTCTCCACCTGTCGTTCGATCAACTCGTGGATGCAGGGGCCGTCCGAATACGGATGTTCGGTCGCATTCCACTCCACCAGGATCTGCTCTCGCTCTGGGGGCGTGAGTAACCCCAGTTCTTCAATCCTTCTCTCGCTGTTGACGACGATCGATTGCAGCAGTATCTGCAGATGACCCGCCATCCTCCGGATCATCGCTGTATCGAATAATTCTGTCCGATAGCTGATCTCTCCAAGCAGTTCTCCTTCCGATTCCCGGAACTGCAGCGATAAATCGAATTTCTCGCGCCCCAGTTCGGCCTGCAGATCCTGAACGCCCAGCTCTCCCAGCTTCCAGTTCGCCGTCGCCTCAGTCAAAAGCACGAACAGTACCTGGAAAAACGGCGACCGGTTGCGGTCTCTCGAAATTCGAAACTCGTCCACCAATTTTTCAAAGGGGATGTCTTGATTGCTATACGCTCCCAGCGCCGTTTCCCGCAGGCGCTTCAGTAATTCAACGAAGGTCGGGTTCCCCGAGAGGTCGGTTCGCATCACCAGCGTGTTGATGAAGAACCCAATCATTCCTTCAGTCTCTTCCCGAGTCCGTCCAGCGATCGGAGTTCCCACTGCGATGTCTGTCTCGCCTGTATAGCGACTCAGCAGTAACTGCAAAGCGGCCAACAGCGTCATGAATTGCGTGACCCGTTTCTTCCGCGCGACATCTCGCAAACCATCAACCAGATCCTTCGATAACCGAAATCTGTAAAGCGCCCCTTGATGCCCCGCACCGGTCGGCCGTGGACGAACGGTCGGCAGATCCAGCGCCGCTGGCATGTTTGCCAACTGTTTGCGCCAGTAGGCGAGCTGTTGTTCTTCGATCTCGCCCTTTAGCCATTGCCGCTGCCACATCGCGTAGTCCGCATACTGCATCGGCAACTCCAACAGCGGCGATGCCTTCCCCTGGCTGTAGGCCTCATACAAAATCCCCAACTCCCGCGCCAGCACCCCCATC